>MAAC01009548.1_pt1 | contig 115825 bp, 109 predicted proteins | sample 1115981 | NCBI WGS metagenome assembly MAAC01 (sample SAMN04961126, study PRJNA320927) | seawater metagenome | isolation source: sample BD02T64 sea water enriched with oil for 64 days | place: USA:Gulf of Mexico | collected 2013-07-27
CTTCACCCGCTTTAACAACGCCCAAAGTATTAAGGGCGGTGTAAAAATGGCCTTTGATACCGAAGACGCCTACGACAAGTACCTGACCATTCAGGCTATTCGTCGACTGGGTAGCTAATCAAAAAACTAGACTGGAGTGCATGTGTTTAATTTTAAGTTATTACGACAATCAATACTAAGCGCTGCACTGTGTACTGGCTGCTTTGCAGCTGGTGCCCAGGCTAGTGAGTCAGCTGGCGAAGCAGTATTGGATGTAGTTCATCAAGGCATTGTTCATGATGCGCTTTACGATGTTTGCTTCCTTGGTCAGTCGGGTCTTGCTGTTGGCCTTGCGGGGACTGTTCTGGCCACTGAAGATGCTGGCAAAACATGGCAGGATGGTTCGGCTGGTGTTGCCGATGCATTGCTGGGTGTTAGTTGTGGTCAGAGTACTTCGATTGCCGTTGGGCAAGCGGGCTTGATCATGCGCAAAGAGGGTGACGGTGATTGGGTCAAGGTGGATTCCGGCACTGATCAGCGTCTATTGTCTATAAGTGCTAATGAATCTGGACTTGCCGTTATTGTCGGTGGATTTGGTGCAGTACTGAAATCAACTGATGGCGGCGTAAGCTGGACGACCTTAAGCTTTGATTGGGAAACTATTCTCAATGACTTTTTAGAACCGCATGTTTATGACGTTAGTGTCTCTGCTGACGGAATTATTACGCTGATTGCTGAATTTGACCTCGTTATGCGTTCTGTTGATCAGGGCGACACCTGGGAAATTGTAAACGATAAAAGCGATGGCTCGTTGTTTGCTTTGCACTTTAGGGATGCCGACACGGGTTTCGCGGTAGGGCAGAATGGCAAGGTGATCAAAAGTACTGATGGTGGTGTTACCTGGAATGTTATGCCTTCGGTGACTAAAGAGAATTTGCTCGATGTTTGGTCCTCCGGTAATCAGGTTTTGATATCAGGTATTAGAACCCTGTTGCGAAGCCGAGACGATGGCCAAACGTGGGAATCCATTACTGAAGGTGATGTTGCCGTGCAGTGGTACCAGGCAGTTAAGGGTACTCAGGCTAGTGATACTGGCGATGACAGCGTTGTGATGGTTGGCCATTCTGGTCGAGTTATCAAAATCAACTAGTTTTTTATCTAAAAATCTAATGAGGTGCTCGCGTGGTTTAATACCACGTGATGCCCAGCCGGCAGTTAATTTATAGCGCCATATTCGTAGCCCTACTTGGGCTGCTGCGAGGTATTTGGGCTGCATTTTTGCCTACTCGCTCTATAAAATATTAATTATAAATAATTACAAATTTGGGGTTGGGTATGAAGTATTTAAAGAGGGCCACTGGTTTACCAGTTCTGGCATTAATGGCAACACCGCTGATGACGCCTGTTGCATCGGCAATTGATGTTTCAGTATCAGGTTTTATTCGTCAGGACATGGCCTGGAAACTGACTAATGACGATAACTATGTCAACAGGGGTGGTAACCCCCTGAACGGTGTTCCAATAACCAGTCCGAATGGCATTGACATTACAAAGGTAGATAAAAGCACAGAAAATGACTGGAATGTTTTTGCCACTAAAGCTGAGCTTGATTTCGATATTTCTATCAGTAATAACTGGTCAGCTCGCGTCAAATTTAGGGGTGTCTATCAGCCCGATGTTTTTGAAGATTCGAGCTATGCTTATCAGGGTGAAAACGGCAACAGAAAGGGTGATGATGTCGATCACTTTGGCGTTAAGAACTTTAGTAATGGTGAAGCGACCTATCTGAGTCACTCTGAAGATAATTACATGATCGACATTCCTTCGCTGTATTTAGATTATGCGAAGGGGCCGCTTTGGGTGCGTATTGGTAATCAACAGATTGCCTGGGGCGAGGCCTTGTTCTTCCGTGTTGCCGATGTGGCCAATGGCCTCGATTTACGTCGTCACTTGTTTTTAGATTTTGGTGCTGAAGAATATTCTGATGAGCGCTTATCATCTCCGGGTGTACGTGCCACCTATCGTCTAAACGATAATTGGGAGATAGAAGGCTTTGCACAAATGTTTCAGCCCACTGTGCTGCCAACGCGTAATAGCCCCTACAACCTGATTCTTTCGGGTTTTGCACAGAACTATCATGAAGGTTTTCAAAAGGTGGAAAACCAAATCAACGGTGGTGTTCGCCTGATGGGTACTTTTGGCGATCTAGGCGTGCAATTCTTCGCTGTCAGTCGTCATAATCCCGATCCTATATTCCGTCTAGTACCTGGTGGTCAGACAGACGGCCCCTTTGGAGCGGCAAGTTTTGGCCCAAGTGGCCAGACTTTCGCTGATCAGCCATTTATCTACACAGGTTGGGAGAATGGAGCCTACGTAAGTCAGGGCGATGCATCTACCGCACCACAGGAGTGGATGTATCAAACAGGCCTCGCTGGGCTTGATGGGACTGCTGTGGTCAATGGCCTTGCTAGAACTTATCCCTTCTTGGAAGAGTTTTACCAGAACGTTCTGGGTTTGACGCCCGATCTAAATAATAACGGTGAGTATTTTACTGGCGTCACTGATGTTGCAGGTAATGCTAACGGCATGTCCACCTACGATATTCTCTTTGCATTTTATGAGGCTGGATCAATCGATGGCAACATCACCCCGACGTATGCCGCTGAGGATGTGTTTGGTTTTGGCTTTAACTACATCTTCTATAGAGAGCCGGGTAGCTTCCTCGATCAGTTGGTTGTTCGTTTTGAAGCCAGCTATACACCGGATAAAAAGTTTACCGCAAACGACTTGAGCCCCGACTGGATTGTTGAAGATGAGTATGTGACTAGCTTTATTCTGGAAAAATACCATCGCTTTTCTGATAGCTTCCCGGCCACTTTCTTTATCTTTGAGTGGATGCATAAGTCAGAGAGTGACATGCTGGGTCGACACCTAAGTGGCCTCGGTGGTACAGCGACTCGTCGTGGTAATAGTGATGCTTATGAAGATCGCGGTTGGGACGGACTGGTCTTTGCATTCCAGCAGCCTTTCCCCAACTTGACCTGGCGCGCTGACCTTTCAGTTCTTTACGATCTAAATGGCGGTATCTTCATTCAGCCAGCGGTTCGTTACAAGCCAAGTAGTACATGGACGGTGGAAGCGTTTGCGAACATTATTGACTCTAAAGATAATGCGTCTATCTTTGCCGCAACCGATTGGTCTGATGACTTTACTGTACGAATTACTTATCAGTTCTAATCTGTTTTATTAGCGTAAAACCTATTTCGCGGGGCCTCTTTTTATAGGGGCCCCGCGTTTATTTATTCTAAGTATCCTTTAGTTGTTCCTTTCTAATAACTCTAATGAGGTGCAAGCGCAGCTGAACGCAGCGTTATGCCCGGCCGGTAGTTAATTTATAACGCCATTTTTGAAGCTCTTTTGGGGCTGATGCGAGGTATTTGGGCCGCAGTTTTTGCCTACTCGTCCTATTACATATTAATTATAAATAGTTAAATTAGGGGTTAGATATGAAGTTTTCTATGAGGGCTGTTGGGCTGCCGGTGTTGGCGCTAGCAACTGCGCCATTGTTGTCACCTGTAGCGTCGGCATTCGACATTTCAGTGTCGGGTTTTATTCGCCAGGAAATGGCTTATAAGATTAATAATCATCAAAATATACAGAATCCAAATGGTAATCCGCTCAATGGTACAAAGCTGACCAATGCGGCCGTTGCAGATCCTAACGCATGTGGTTTGCTTGACGCGTTAGCCAGTGGCGCTTGTTCTGCTGGTTTGATTCCGGCTACTCTTGATAAGGAAGAGAACAACCTTGAGTCTGACTGGAATGTTTTTGCCACCCGCGCTGAAATTGAATTTAATATGAATTTCACCAACAATTTAAGCGGTGTGGTTAAGGTGCGTGGTTATTACCAGCCCGATGTTTTTGAAGATTACGGTAACCCGAATCTTTTTGGTGTTAATAACCACGGCAACGAAGCGACGTATCTGTCTATCAGTGATGATGATTATATGATCGACTTGCCATCCTTTTATCTCGACTATGCTAAAGGCCCGCTGTGGGTTCGTGTTGGTAATCAGCAAATTGCCTGGGGTGAATCACTCTTTTTCCGTGTTGCCGATGTTGCTAATGGTCTGGATTTACGTCGCCATTTGTTTCTTGATTTTGGTGCGGAAGAATATGCTGACGAGCGTTTATCGGCGCCAGGTATTAGGGCCAGCTATATTTTGACTGAAGGTTGGGAACTTGAAGTTTTTGCCCAGATGTTTCAGCCCAGTGTGCTGCCAAATCGCGGTTCGCCCTACAACCTTACCCCTTATCCTATGACCGTCGATTTTGAGCCTGGGTTCGATAAGGTAGAGGATAGTATTAATGGCGGTGTACGCTTGCAGGGTCAAATTGGCAATTTAGGTGTGCAGTTTTTTGCTGTCAGCCGGCATAATCCAGACCCTATCTTTAAGTTAGTACCGGGCGGTGCGACTGCACCTCCACCGTTGGGAGGGCCATTAGGGCCATCTGGCGAACTGGTCGGTTCCCAGCCTTTTTATGTCGAACCCACTGGTGATTACGGTCTTAATTCATGGGCAGATTGGTTCGGTACAACGGCCCGTGCTGGACTCAACGGTGCTCAGGTTCTTAATCACTTAATTGATGAGTACGGTTATCTTGAGGATGCTTTCACTATGTTCTCTGCGTTTGGGATAACAGATGGCCCTGGTGACCCCCATTTTTCGACCAAGGAGCAAGGTGATATTATTGTTGATACCTTGGTCACTGCCTTTGGCGGTGGGTTACAAGCGGGGGCTGAGGCAATTTACGCGTCAGAAAATGTTTTTGGTCTAGGTGCTAATTATATTTTCTATGCGGAACCCGATTCCTTTTTAGATCAGTTGGTTGTTCGTTTTGAAGCGAGTTACACGCCTAATAAGAAATTCACAAATCCCGGTGTAACATCCAATTTCATTGAAGAAGATGAGTGGGTTGCTAGTTTGGTTTTTGAAAAATACCACCGTTTTTCCGACTCCTTTCCAGCGACATTCTTCATTTTCGAGTGGATGCATAAGTCTGAAAGCGACATGCTAGGTCGTCATTTAAGTGGCCTCGGTGGTGATAGAGGCCGGCTGCCAACGGGCGGTGAAGCGAACGGTGGTTGGGATGGTTTGGTATTCGCTTTTCAGCAGCCTTTCCCCAACCTGACGTGGAGAGCTGACCTTTCTGTGCTTTATGACCTTAATGGCGGCTATATGATTCAGCCGGCGGTACGTTATAAGCCGTCTGGTGACTGGACCATTGAAGCCTTCGCTAACTTTATTGATGCGAGTGATAATGCGTCGATATTTTTACCGATGGAATGGTCTGATGATCTTACGATGCGTGTGACTTATCAGTTCTGATGGTAGGTTTTTAGTGTTAAAGCACCAGTGATGGGGTTTTTTCCCTCATAAAAATACCCGTGTTGCTTAGCACGGGTGTTTTTATGAGGGATGTTTGAGCGGTATTGTATTTGTTAATTGTTTTTTTGACTAAGAGCCAGCGACTAAGGTTTTACGTTAACCGCCTTTCCGCAAAAGGTTGGAGAGCTTCGGGTTGGGTTTGTCAGCTCTACGGTAGAGCACGATTACATGGCCAATCGTTTGCACCAGCTCAGTTTTAAGGCGTTGGCAGGCCTTCTCAATAGTAGCCTTTTTTGCCTCGCGATCGCTGAGGCTAATTTTTACCTTAATTAGCTCGTGATCATTAAGGGCGCGATCTAGCTCAGCCATGACGTTGTCAGTCAGGCCTTTGTCAGCGATAGTGACCACCGGCTTGAGTTTGTGCGCGATACCGCGCAAGTGTTTTTTGTCGTCGTTGGAAAGTGTCATAGAATGGGTCTTCTCTTCGGCAGTGAATTGTAACGGAATTGCGTAATCTTCCCTATGGCTAAATCCAAAACCAGTAAAGCCTGGCTTAAAGAACACGAAAGTGATGAGTATGTGCAGCGTTCGCGTAAGGATGGTTATCGCTCGCGGGCCAGTTATAAATTGCTTGAAATTGATGAAAGTGCTGGCCTGCTAAGGCCGGGTATGACTGTGGTTGATCTCGGTGCTGCGCCGGGCGGGTGGTCACAAATTGCCATCGCTAAAGTGGGTGAGCGGGGGCGGGTTATTGCCTCCGACATTCTTGAAATGGACACCATTACAGATGTTGGTTTCGTGCAGGGTGATTTTACGGATGATGTGGTGTTTGACGCTATTCTGAAAACCCTGGATGATCGTCCCGTTGACCTTGTAATTTCCGACATGGCACCCAATATGAGTGGTATGAAGGCGGTTGATCAGCCCCGAGCGATGTATTTGGTAGAGCTGGCAGTGGATTTTGCGCGTCAGGTTCTGCGCAAGGATGGTGTATTTTTGGCTAAAGTCTTCCAAGGTGAAGGCTTTGATGCCTTGGTGCGTGATTTGCGAGCCGATTTTAACAGTGTCGCAATTAAGAAGCCGGATGCTTCGCGGGCACGCTCGAGCGAGGTATATTGTCTCGCTCGGGGTTTTCGTGGCTAGGCTCCGATGGACTTAGTGGTTTCGGCGCGTTGCTGTAAAGCGGGTTATACTCAGCTTCGAATATTCAGTTTTATCATTTATGAGTACTAATATGAGTACTAAAAATCGGCATCACGCTGATGTGAGGGTAGTTGCTTGAACGAGATGGCTAAAAATTTAATTTTATGGGTGATCATTGCGGCGATATTGCTGTCGATTTTCCAGAATTTCAAGGAAGGCCCAACGCCAAATACGATTAGTTACACCAACTTTGTCGACGAAGTGCAGACTGATCGTGTGCGCAGCGTGGTCATCGAAGGTCTTATTATTGAGGGCGAGCACCACGACGGCACGCGTTTTCGCACGGTTCGTCCCGATGTCTATGACAGCGGCATGATGAATGACCTGCTCAACCATAATGTGAATGTTGAGGGTCGTGAGCCACAGAAGCCCAGTGTCTGGATGCAGCTATTAATGGCGGCCTTCCCCATTCTGTTGATTGTCATTATTTTTATGTTCTTTATGCGCCAGATGCAGGGTGGTGCGGGCGGTGGTCGTGGTGGGCCTATGTCCTTTGGTAAGAGTAAAGCCAAGCTGCTCAGCGAAGATCAGATTAAAACAACCTTTGCCGATGTTGCCGGTGTCGACGAGGCCAAGGAAGAAGTCAGCGAGTTAGTTGAATTCCTCCGCGACCCATCAAAGTTTCAAAGCCTGGGTGGACGTATCCCCCGTGGTGTACTGATGTCGGGTCCTCCCGGTACTGGTAAAACCTTGCTCGCCAAAGCCATTGCCGGTGAAGCCAAGGTGCCTTTCTTTTCTATCTCCGGTTCCGACTTTGTTGAAATGTTCGTCGGTGTCGGTGCTTCCCGCGTGCGGGATATGTTCGAGCAGGCGAAGAAGCAGGCGCCGTGCATTATTTTTATCGATGAAATCGATGCTGTCGGTCGCACCCGTGGTGGTGGTATGGGTGGTGGTGGCAATGATGAGCGCGAGCAAACTTTAAACCAGTTGCTGGTTGAAATGGACGGCTTCGAAGCAAACGACGGCGTTATTGTTATCGCAGCATCTAATCGTCCTGATGTGCTCGATAAGGCCCTGTTGCGCCCCGGTCGCTTCGATCGCCAGGTGTATGTCGGTCTGCCTGATATTCGCGGTCGCGAGCAAATCCTTAAAGTTCATGTACGCAAAGTGCCTCTCGATGACAAAATCGACCTGGGTATTCTCGCTCGAGGCACGCCGGGTTTCTCCGGTGCTGACTTGGCGAACCTGATTAACGAGGCGGCCCTCTTTGCGGCGCGGGCCAATCGTCGTTTGGTGACGATGGAAGAGTTCGAGCACGCCCGCGATAAAATCCTCATGGGTGCTGAGCGACGTTCAATGGTGATGTCGGAAGAGGAGAAGGCTAATACGGCCTATCACGAAGCTGGCCACGCCATCGTCGGACGTCTGGTGCCCGAGCATGATCCGGTGCATAAAGTCAGTATTATTCCCCGTGGTCGAGCGCTGGGTGTTACTCAGTTTCTGCCCCAGGAAGATCAGTACAGCTACAGCAAGCGGAAGCTGGAGGGGCAGTTGTGTAGCCTCTATGGTGGGCGTATAGCCGAGGAGTTGATCCACGGGTTAGATGGCGTGACGACGGGTGCTTCGAATGATATTGAGCGTGCCAGTCAGTTGGCGCGTAGCATGGTGACCCGTTGGGGTCTGACCGAAAAATTGGGCCCCATTCTCTACGGTGATGAAGAGTCGGCGATGCCGGGTCAGGGCGGTAAAAACTTTTCCGGTTCTACCTCTCAGCAAATTGACGAGGAAGTGCGCCTTATCGTCGACAGCAACTATGCGAAAGCAGAGGCTTTACTGAAGGATAATATCGATATTCTTCATGCGATGAAGGCTGCGTTAATGGAATACGAAACTATCGATGCCGAGCAGGTCGATGATTTGATGGCGCGTCGCAAAGTGCGACCGCCCCGTGACTGGCATGATTTCGATCACCCTGCCGGAGATGCCGAGGCGAGTACAGAGGCGGATTCAACAGATAAGCCCAGCACGAATATTGGCGGCCCTGTCGAAGGTAGTTGATAATCCTTTCTTTGCTAAAAAGCCACCGGGTAGATTTTACCGGTGGCTTTTTTAATGGTGCGAGTGGATTAATGTTATGACTTGTTTGATGGCAAGCATCGCTCAGCGAGAGCGGCCTCTGGTGATGGCTATTCTCAATTTAACGCCCGATTCTTTTTCTGACGGTGGTGATTTATACCGTGGCGATAAGATTGATCTCGACACGGTTTTGTATCGTGCCCAGCATTTAATCGATGAGGGTGCTGATCTGCTGGATATCGGTGGCGAATCAACTCGTCCGGGTGCTGATAAGGTGCAGTTGGATACTGAGTTGGCAAGAGTGTTGCCGGTTCTTGAGGCCCTACAGGGCCGCTTTGATGTGCCCCTGTCCGTCGATACAAGTAGCCCTGAATTGATGGCTGAAGCGGCCAGCAGAGGCGCTGGCATGCTCAATGATGTGCGCGGGCTACAGCGCGCTGGGGCTTTAGAGGCGGCGGCAGCGAGCAATCTGCCCGTATGTTTGATGCATAGCTTGGGTGAGCCGCAGGTGATGCAGGATAATCCGCAGTACCGGGATGTTGTTGCCGAGGTGGTGGTTTTTTTACGAGAGCGAATAAATGCTTGTGAGCAAGCTGGTATCGTGCGCGCTCGTTTAGTGCTTGACCCTGGTTTTGGTTTTGGCAAGACTCTCGAGCAGAATTTATCCTTATTCAGAGCGTTGCCAGTTCTGGTTGCTGTGGGCCTGCCAGTGATGGTGGGTGTCTCGCGCAAGTCATTAATTGGCGCGATACTGAATAAGCCCGTTGAGCGTCGTGTGTTTGGCAGTGCTGCCCTGGCTGTACTAGCCGCTCAGGCAGGTGCGGCTATTATTCGTGTTCACGATGTGGCGGCAACGGTTGATAGTTTGAAAATGTTGTACGCGGTACAGTCGTAGCGGGGAATGGGCGTAGGCAGTGTTGAGCTCGTTCTATTTCAGTCTGCAAATGGAGATGTAGGTATTATGAAAAAACAGTTTTTTGGCACCGATGGCATTCGTGGTTGTGTTGGCGAGCATCCGATTACGGTTGATTTTGTCATGAAGTTAGGCTGGGCTGCGGGCAAGGTGTTTGCCAAGTCGGGAAAGGGACGCAACCTGATCCTCATCGGTAAAGATACCCGTGTTTCGGGCTATATGTTTGAGTCGGCACTGGAGGCGGGTATTATTGCTGCCGGTGTCGATGTTGGTTTGCTGGGCCCGATGCCAACCCCGGCCATTGCTTATTTAAGCCGTACCTTCCGCGCACAGGCGGGCATTGTGATTAGTGCCTCGCACAATGCCTATCAGGATAACGGCATCAAGTTTTTTGGTAGTGATGGCTTTAAATTGCCCGACGATGTTGAACTGGAGATAGAGAGCTACTTACAGCAGGATATCGTCACCTCGGGCTCTAAAGAATTGGGTCGGGCATCGCGTATTCGCGATGCGGCGGGGCGTTATATCGAGTTCTGCAAAGGCACACTGCCGACGGGTTTTAGTTTCTCTGGACTCAGGGTGGTGGTGGATTGCGCCAATGGTGCAACTTATCATGTCGCTCCCGATGTGTTTCGTGAGCTAGGGGCGGAGGTGATAGAAATCGGCACTGAGCCCGACGGGCTAAATATTAATCATCAGTGTGGTTCGACCAACCCTGAATTGCTACGACAGAAAGTGTTAGAGACGAGAGCTGATATTGGCATCGCCCTTGATGGTGATGGTGACCGGGTGCTGTTTGTCGATGCTGATGGCGGCATTGTTGATGGTGATGAGCTGCTCTACGTTATTGCAATGTTTCGTCGAGCGAAGGGGCTCCCTTGCTCGGGAGTGGCCGGTACTTTAATGAGCAATTTCGGCCTGGAGAAAGCCCTGGCTGATTTGAATATTCCCTTTGCTCGCGCAAAAGTGGGTGATCGTTACGTCATTGAAATGATGAAAAAGAATCGATGGGAATTGGGTGGCGAGAACTCAGGGCATCTTGTCTGTGGTGATATTACCACCACAGGAGACGGTGTTGTTGCAGCCTTGCAGGTGGTACGGGCCATGGTCGAGGGTGAAAAGCCTCTGGCTGAGTTGTGTGGTGGCTATCACAAGCTGCCCCAAACAATGATCAATGTGGCGATTAAAGGCGCGGTCGACCTCGATGAAAATAAGGCTGTTCAGGCAGTGATTACAAGTGCCGAGAAAAAATTGGCAGGCAATGGACGCGTGCTTTTACGTCCCTCGGGTACCGAACCGGTGATAAGAGTTATGGTTGAAGGTGATGATGCCAGCCTAGTTGGCGAGCTAGTTCAGCAAATTGCCGACACGGTGGCCGAGCAAGTCGGTTAAGGGCTTTAAATACAATGCTTCGAGAGATCTTGTATAAGTGTCGTAACTTGGTTAACATGGCCGCCGTTTTCAGGGGGACACAGTGGATGATCGAGGTGTGCGGAGAATGATACGTAGGCCTTTGATTGTCGGTAACTGGAAGATGAATGGCTCGCGGTCTAGCTCAATTGAGTTGGTCGGCGATGTTGCCAATAACTTCAGTACAGGTGGGCACGTTGAGTGCGTGGTTTGTCCGCCCGATGTTTTCCTTGCTGATGTTGCTGCAGTTCTTGTTGGTAGTGATGTTGGTCTCGGTGCGCAGAACGTCAGCCAGTATGAGAAAGGGGCATACACAGGTGATGTGTCGGCCAGTATGCTTGTTGAGTTTACCTGTGCTTATGTGCTGGTTGGCCACTCCGAGCGTCGTGCCTGTTTCGGTGAAACATCAAGCCAGGTCGCGGAAAAGTTTGTGGCGGCACAGGGCAAGGGGTTGACCCCCATATTATGTGTGGGTGAAACGTTAGCTGAGCGGAAGGCTGAAAGAGCCTTTGAGGTTATAGCAGAACAGTTGGATGCAGTGGTCGAAGTGGCAGGTTTGAATGCCCTGAGCTCTGCTGTTGTTGCCTACGAGCCCGTATGGGCTATCGGTACCGGAGAGGTGGCTAGCCCTGCGCAAGCGCAGGAAATGCTCGCTTTTATTCGGGGTCGGTTAGGTGAAAAAGCTGACGCGACGCGCTTGCTTTATGGCGGTAGTGTTAGCGCAGAAAACGCAGCTCAGTTATTTGAGCAGCAAGATATTGATGGTGCTTTGGTGGGCGGCGCGTCGCTGCAGGCAGAGCAATTTATGGCAATTTGTCAAATAGCGGAGACGTAATGGAAAAGGCAATACTCGTTGTCCACTTGCTGATAGCTTTTGCCATTATCGGCATGATTTTATTCCTGGAACTTCTTTAGTAAAACCACGGCTATTTTGGCTACCTTGTTTTTTGCGACTAGTTTCGGTTTGGCTGTGATTGCGAAGAATACAGCGGGTATTGATGAGGAAGTGTTACCGGCAATTGAGTTGTTAGAAGCTCAGGTTCCCGCTGTTCAGAATGATAGCGGTATCCCTGTTCTTGAAAGTCAGTCTTCGGATGTGAATATTTCCGAATTGCCAGTGCTGGAAGAATCTTCGGGTGATTTGGTTTTGCCGGAAGTGCCAGTTGTAGAATAGTCGTTTCCTCGATGGCTGTTTTGTTAGTTGGTTGACATTTTATTGGAAAGTTTTTGCCCAAGTGGTGGAATTGGTAGACACGCTATCTTGAGGGGGTAGTGGCGTAAGCCGTGCCGGTTCAAGTCCGGCCTTGGGCACCATTTTAAGCTTTCGGTGCAGATTGGTGTGTTGAAAGTTTTTGTTTTAAGTCTAATGTTTGTTTGTAGTGTGAAAAAGCCTTGACGCTTATATGCTAGGGCTATATAATTCGCGGCCCCTGAAATGGACGATTTTACCAGGATCGAAAGTTGGGGCATCGAAAAGGACTAGAAGTGTTAGTCTGATGTAAAAGTTTTTGTTGCGGGGTGGAGCAGTCTGGTAGCTCGTCGGGCTCATAACCCGAAGGTCGTAGGTTCGAATCCTGCCCCCGCTACCAAATTCTACGCCCTTCGCGGCGTAGCGCGTGAAGCCCCTGTTTACAGGGGTTTTTTGTTATTGGCGCTGCCGAAAACCACGCAGGGTCGTTGAGTTTCTTGAGCAGGTTATTACAGAAGGTAGGCAAATGGCCCTGGGGCAAGAGGCTTTACAGGCACTGATCGAACCTGTGGTACAGGCATTGGAATGCGAGCTTTGGGGTATTGAATATTTCAGAGCTGGTCAGCGCAGTGTTCTTCGCGTCTATGTTGATAAAGCTGGTGGTGTTGATATCGAAGACTGTCAGCGTATTAGTCGCCAGCTTGGCAGCGTGTTCGACGTCGAAGACCCGATAGGTGATGAATATACCCTTGAGGTATCTTCTCCCGGTCTCGCCCGTCCTCTGTACACGTTTGCCCAGTATGAAAAATTAGCGGGTGAGCATGTTGATTTGCAGTTGCGTTTTCCCTTTGAGGGGCAGCGTAAATTTAAAGGCTTATTAAAAGGTGTGGAAGCTGAGGATGTCGTTCTTGTGGTGGGCGAGCAAGAATACTTGTTTCCGTTTGATAGTATCGAGAAAGCGAAGGTTGTGCCCCAATTCTAAAGCGGGGTGGGAGAGGCTTACAGATGAACAAAGAAATATTTCTAGTCGCTGAAGCAGTATCAAATGAAAAGGGCGTGCCGAAGGAAGTTATCTTCGAGGCGATGGAAGAAGCCCTCGCGATGGCAACCAAAAAACGTTACGACGAAGAGTCCCATATTCGCGTCGTAATCGATCGTGAAACGGGCGATTACGAAACATTTCGCTGGTGGGGCGTGGTTGATGACGAAACATTGGCCGAACTCGGCACTCAGTTCACCCTGGAAGAAGCTCACGAAAAAGATACCAGCCTTATCTCTGGTGATACCTTCGAAGAACAGGTTGAAAATGTAAAATTTGGCCGCATTGCAGCGCAGGCAGCTAAGCAGGTAATCGTGCAGAAAGTACGCGATGCCGAACGCGAGTTAGTTGCAGCGCGCTATGAAGGCCGGGTTGGTGAGCTGGTTAGCGGCACCGTTAAAAAAGTGACTCGCGAGCACATAATTGTTGATTTAGGTAACAATGCTGAAGCGCTCCTCTCCCGCGAAGAATTAGTGGGTCGCGAAGTGTTCCGTATCAATGATCGTGTTCGCGCTATCTTGTTTGCCATTCGCTCAGAAGGCCGCGGCCCTCAGTTACTCCTCAGTCGCTCCTGTACTGAGATGCTAATTAAGCTCTTTCAAATTGAAGTGCCAGAAATTTCCGAGCAGGTCATCGAAATTCGTGCGGCCTCTCGCGACACTAATGGTGCAAGAGCCAAGATAGCCGTTAAAACTAACGATGGTCGCATGGATCCCATTGGGGCTTGCGTCGGTATGCGTGGTGCGCGCGTGCAGGCAGTTTCTAATGAACTTGGTGGTGAGCGCGTCGATATCGTTCTCTGGGACGATAACCCCGCGCAGCTAGTCATCAATGCTATGGCGCCGGCCGAAGTTGAATCGATCATCGTCTACGAAGAAACAAATACCATGGACGTTGCTGTGGCCGGAGAAAATCTGGCGCAGGCGATTGGCCGAGGTGGTCAGAACGTGCGGCTTGCCTCCGAGCTGACCGGCTGGGATATCAACGTGATGACTACCGAAGAGATTGAAGCCAAGCAGTACGATGAGGCAGGTGGTTTTATTGAAAACTTTATGGCGAAGTTGGATGTTGAAGAAGACGTTGCCGCCATCTTAGTGGAAGAAGGCTTTACTTCTGTTGAAGAAGTGGCTTATGTCCCCCTTGAAGAACTACTATCGATAGAGGGTTTCGATGAAGAGATAGCGGAAGAATTACGAACCCGAGCCAAAGATGCGTTGTTGACTAGCGCCCTGGTTCACGAAGAAGAGCTGTCTACAGCGGCACCGGCAGAAGATTTACTGTCGATGGAAGGGATGGATCAAACCTTGGCTTGCACTCTTGCATCCAATGGCATTATCACTATGGAAGATTTAGCAGAACAAGCAGTTGATGAGCTGCTGGACCTGGGTGTTGATGCCGAGCGAGCTGCTGAATTGATTATGACGGCCCGAGCGCCGTGGTTTGAGGAAGATGCCGGTTGATTATAATTCTGGCAACGGGTCAAGACAAAATACTGAGGAAGAGCAATGGCTGAAGTTACTGTAAGTGAACTCGCCGGTGTAGTAGGTGCGTCAGTTGAGCGTTTGTTGACACAGATGAAAGAAGCGGGACTGCCGCAGACATCAGCTGATGCTGTGGTTTCGGACGAAGAAAAGCAGACTTTGCTGGTATATTTGAAAGGCTTGCACGGTGAACAGGGCAGTGCCCCGAAGAAAATCACCTTGCGCCGAAAAAGTATTGGCACCTTGAAAGCTGGCGCTGGTCGTAAGTCAGTTAATGTTGAAGTGCGGAAGAAACGCACTTACATTAAAAAAGAAACTGAAGAAGTTGCTCCTACTGAAGAGGTTGCTCCTGAGATAGAAGCCGAGACGGTCGTTCCTGCTGAGATAGAAGCCGAGACGGTCGTTCCTGCTGAGATTGAGCCAGAAGTGATTGAGACAGTTGAGACGCCTGTTCTGGAATCTACTAAAGAGGTAGAGCCTGCAGAAGTTGTTGCAGAGCCAGAAGTGATTGAAACTGTTGAGCCACAGCCCGTTGTTGAAGTGCCTGAGGTGATAAAGGAGGCCACTGCAGAGCCTAAAGTGGTGGTGCCAGCTAAACCCCTACACACACCCTCACGTTTAGTCGATGATGTAGAGGCGCAGCGTATTGCTTCTATTCTGGCGCGTAAAGAACGTGAAAAAATTGCCAAGCAAGAACTTGAACAGCGCAAGCTTGAAAAAGCGCAGGAAGAAGAGGCGGCAAAAGCACGCCAGGACGCAGAGCGTACAGCTAAAGCCAAGCCTAAGACCGGAGAAAAAGAGAATCCTCTGGCTCGTTTGGGTCGCGTGCGTGAAAAGCCAGCGGCTGAAGAAGAGCAAAAAACCCGGCGCAAAAAGGGCGCTAAAGGTTCGCGCAAGCAGCGCCCTGAAGACCTCATTAAAGAAGCCGGTCTTGATCGAGCGGAAAGTCGCAAGAAAGGTCCGCTGCGTTCGGGTGGCCCCGTTGTTAAAGTTAAGAATGTTCATACTTTCCAGAAGCCGACGGAGAAAATTTTCCACGAAGTAGAAATTGGCGAGACTATTGTTGTCTCCGAGCTGGCCTCTAAAATGGCTCTCAAAGCCAACGTCGTTATCAAAGCCTTGATGAAGATGGGCACCATGGCCACCATCAATGACAGTATCGATCACGATACAGCGGCCCTGATTACGGAAGAGCTGGGACACAAGCCTGTCGTGATGTCTGACGGTGTCGAAGATGAGTTGCGGGCAATGATGCAGGCTGTTGAGGCCTCTGATGAAGAAGCCCGAGCGCCGGTAGTGACAGTGATGGGCCATGTCGATCACGGTAAAACATCACTACTCGATTATATCCGTGAGTCCCGCGTTGCCTCTGGCGAAGCGGGTGGTATCACCCAGCACATTGGTGCTTATCACGTTGATACCCCTCACGGCATGGTGACCTTTCTCGACACCCCAGGTCACGCAGCGTTTACCGCAATGCGTGCCCGCGGTGCGAAATCGACCGATGTAGTGATTTTGATCGTCGCAGCGGATGACGGCGTAATGCCGCAAACCGAAGAAGCGATACTGCACGCTAAAGCGGCGGGTGTCCCCATCATCGTCGCGATTAATAAAATGGATAAAGAAGGTGCTGACCCTGAGCGCGTGACTAGCGAATTGGCGGCCAAAGATGTTATTCCCGAAGAGTGGGGTGGCGATACTCAGTTTGTTAAAGTTTCTGCTCACACTGGTGAAGGCATTGAAACCTTATTGGAAGCGATTTTGCTGCAGGCTGAACTCCTTGAGTTGAGTGCGCCAACTGACGGTGTTGCTCAGGGTGTAATTGTTGAAGCACGTGTTGAAAAAGGTCGTGGTGTAGTTGCGACAGCCCTGGTTCAGGCAGGCACCTTACGCAAGGGTGACTACTTATTGGCCGGTGGCAGTGTAGGTAAGATTCGCGCCATGAGCGACGAAGCAGGTAAAATGATTCTTGAGGCGGGCCCCTCGATTCCAGTCGAAATTTTAGGCCTCGATTCTCCGCCCGATGCGGGTGATGACTTTACCGTGGTTAGCGATGAGCGCAAGGCAAAAGAAATCGCCCAGGCGCGGCAGCAAAAAGAACGTGATGACCGCGTCGCTCGTCAAAAAGCCAACAAACTTGAAAATATGTTTGCTGGTTTTGAGGGCACAGAAAAGAAAATCCTTCCCGTACTGGTTAAGGCCGATGTACGTGGCTCACTCGAAGCCATCCTCGCTTCGCTAGGCGATATCGGCAACGATGAAGTTGGCGTTAATGTGATCAGCTCTGGTATCGGTGGTTTGACCGAGTCCGATATCAACCTGGCAACAACATCTGGGGCAGTGGTGATGGGCTTTAATGTCCGGGCCGAAACCTCTGGGCGTCGACTCGCTGAAAAAGAAGGCATAGAGATTCGCTACTACAGCGTTATCTATAACCTGCTTGATGATATTAAGGATGCCTTGTCGGGCATGCTTGATCCTGAAATTCGCGAAGAAATTGTCGGTATTGCCGAAGTAAAAGAAGTCTTCAGTTCGCCGAAGTTTGGCCAAATTGCTGGCTCCATCGTCACCGAAGGTACGGTTTATCGTAATAAGCCTATTCGTGTGCTGCGTGAGAATGTGGTTATTTACGAAGGTGAGCTCGAATCTCTACGTCGCTTTAAAGACGATGTTAATGAAGTGCGCAGCGGTACGGAATGCGGCATTGGCGTTAAAGATTACACGGACGTTAAGCCGGGCGATCAGATCGAAGTCTTCGATGTGAAGGAAATTGAGCGCAGTCTTTAATTGCTGACCCCGTTAATTAATAGTCCTGTTAACACAAGAGGCCGCTAAGTAGTGCCGAGAGAATTTACCCGTGCGGAGCGCGTTGCCGATGCCCTGCAGCGCGAATTAGCCGTCTTGATCCGCGAAGAGATGGGCGACCCCCGTGTCAATTTTGTCAATATTACGGGTGTCGATGTTAGTCGAGATCTGGCGGCGGCAAAGGTTCACGTTAACTATGTTGACGAGCGCGAAGCCAAAGAACGTAATGCCGGTGTTAAGGTGCTTAATGGCGCCTCTGGTTTTTTACGTACTAAGGTGGCCAAGCGTATGCAGTTGCGGATTGTCCCCAGTTTGAAATTTATCTACGACGACACTGGCCGGCGTGGTCAGGAATTGTCAGCCCTGATTGATTCCGCATTGGCTGCCGACAAGCACAACGCCAAGCCGTCGGAGAACGATTAGTGGCCCGGCGTCGCCAGCGTCCCCGTGGTAGACCCGTCGATGGCATACTGATACTCAATAAGCCCCAGGGCATTACTTCCAACGATGCTCTGCAGCAGGTTAAGTACTTATTTTATGCTGCCAAAGCGGGACACACCGGGAGTCTAGACCCACTAGCGACAGGTGTGCTGCCGATCTGCTTGGGTGAAGCGACTAAGTTTACTCAGTTCCTTCTCGAGGCTGACAAAACCTACCAGAGTACATTTTGTCTCGGCATGGCCACAGAAACTGGCGATTCCGATGGTGAAACAGTGAGTACCACGGATGCATCTGCGTTAACGCAAGAGCAGCTGGAGCAGGCTGTCGAAGCCTTTCGTGGCGAGATCAAGCAGATCCCCTCAATGTATTCCGCTCTAAAGCACAATGGCCAGCCACTGTATAAGCTAGCGCGCCAGGGCATAACCGTTGAGCGTGAAGCGCGAGATGCGACAATTTACAGTTACGAAATATTGGCCTTCCGACACGGCGAAAAAGCTGAGCTGGATGTTGAAATTAGCTGTAGTAAAGGCACGTATATCCGCACACTTGCCGAAGACCTCGGCAAGGCCGTAGGTTGCGGTGCTCACGTTACGCGCTTGCATCGCACCGTGGCAGGGCCTTTCCGCGAGGAAGAGTCGATCACCTTGCCTCAGCTCGAAAGTTTACGTGAGGGCAAGCGGGGTGAAGACCTCGATTTCCTCCTCAAACCCCTCGATGCGGCGGTTAGTGATGCCATCGCTGTTGAGCTGACTGAAAGCATGGCGTGGTATTTCCGTCAGGGTCAGGCAGTGATGTGCCCCGAGGTCTATCGCCAGTCAGAAGAAGGCGATATAGTGCGCATCTTTCATACCGACGGCGGCTTTATGGGCGTTGGTGAAGTATTGGATGACGGGCGTGTTAAGCCACGTCGTTTGGTGGCAAGCGCACAATAGAGTTCATCCGTGGGTTAATAACAGGGTGGCTTGCTATTAGTGGGTTTGTAATTGGTCGCTGGAATAATCCAGCGACATTAGGCTATCTATAAATATGCGTGGATAGGCCTGAATAATGTGCATATTGGAGAAAGTAACATGGCATTAAGTCCAGAAGAGAAAGCAGCAATTGTTAAAGATAATGCGCAGGCAGAAGGGGATACAGGTTCTCCCGAAGTGCAGGTGGCATTGTTGACCGCGAATATCAATAAACTACAGAGTCACTTCACGGGCAACAAGAAAGATCACCATTCACGTCGTGGTTTGATCCGCATGGTTAACCAGCGTCGTAAATTGCTGGATTACCTGAAAAGCAAAGATGGTGAGCGCTATAGCAAGCTCATTGCGAAGCTCGGATTACGTCGATAACTCATTCCACTAACGGCCCCGAAGGGGCCGTTAGCATTTATATATAGGTGAAAATAGTGAATCCCGTCAGTAAATCATTTCAATATGGCAAGCACACGATAACGCTGGAAACCGGCCGTATCGCCCGTCAGGCCACTGGTGCCGTAATGTGCAGCATGGACGACACTATGGTGTTGTGTACCGTTGTTGCCCGTAAAGAAGCCAAGCCCGGTCAGGACTTTTTCCCCCTGACTGTTAACTATCAAGAAAAAGCCTATGCGGCTGGTAAAATTCCCGGTGGATTTTTCAAGCGCGAAGGTCGTCCCAATGAGAAAGAAACACTGACCTGTCGTTTAATCGATAGGCCAATTCGTCCTTTATTCCCTGCTGGCTTCAAAAATGAAGTGCAGGTTGTATTGACGGTAATGTCAGCCAATAAAAATGTTGATCCCGATATTGCTTCATTGATTGGTGCCTCTGCTGCACTGGCAATTTCCGGTGTGCCTTTCAACGGCCCCATCGGTGCCGCTCGTGTTGGTTACAGTGACGAAGAGGGTTATATGCTTAACCCGACCTATTCTGAACTAGCAACCTCTGATCTCGACATGGTTGTTGCCGGTACGAAAGACGCCGTGCTGATGGTTGAATCCGAAGCTAAAGAATTGTCTGAAGACCTCATGTTGGGCGGCGTACTCTACGCTCACCAGGAAATGCAGGCGGTTATTCAGGCTATCGAAGAACTGGTTCGCGAAGCTGGCAAGCCCGCATGGGATTGGCAGGCCGCACCTGAGAACGTTGAGTTAACTGCGGCGCTTAACACTGCCGTTGGTGCTGATGTTGAAGCGGCTTATCAGATTACTGACAAGCAGGAGCGTACCGCTCGTCTCGCTGAAATTCGTGACAGTGCTCTTGATCAGTTGGTGAGTGAAGATGGTGATTTCGCCGCAGAAGATGTGCGCGAAACCTTCAAAAAGTGCGAAAAGAAAATCGTTCGCGGCCGCATCATTCGTGGTGAACCCCGTATTGATGGTCGCAACAGCACGACTGTTCGCCCCATCGCCGTCGATGTTGGTATCTTGCCGAAAGTACACGGTTCTTCACTGTTTACCCGTGGTGAAACTCAGGCCATCGTGACAGCGACACTGGGTTCATTACGTGACGCACAGAATATTGATGCCCTCGAAGGCATGAAGCGCGATGCCTTTATGCTGCACTACAACTTCCCTCCCTACTCGGTGGGTGAAGCGGGTCGTATGGGTGGCACTAATCGTCGCGAGACCGGCCACGGTCGTTTAGCGCGTCGTGGTATTGCCGCAGTCCTACCTAACGGTGACGACTTCCCCTACACCATTCGCGTGGTTTCAGAGATTACTGAATCTAACGGTTCAAGTTCTATGGCCTCGGTTTGTGGTTCCAGTCTCGCGCTGATGGACGCAGGTGTGCCCATCAAAGCTCCGGTTGCTGGTATCGCCATGGGTCTGGTGAAAGAAGAAGCCGGTTTTGCCGTACTGACCGATATCCTCGGTGATGAAGATCACCTCGGCGATATGGACTTTAAAGTGGCGGGTAGTGCTGCTGGTATCACCGCTCTGCAAATGGATATCAAGATCGAAGGTATCACCGAAGAAATCATGCAGGAAGCGCTGACCCAGGCTTTGGCTGCGCGTTTGCACATTCTTGGTGAAATGAACAAGACGCTGGAAGTGAGTCGTGACGATGTTGCTGAATCAGCGCCGCGTTACCACACGCTGAAAATCGATCCGGACAAAATTCGTGACGTTATCGGCAAGGGTGGTGCCACTATCCGCATGCTCACCGAAGAAACGGGCGCGACCATCGACATTGAAGACGATGGCAGCATTCGTATCTACAGTGATGACCGCGAAGGCTTGAAGGACGCTATCTTCCGCATTGAAGAGATTACAGCGGAAGCCGAAGTGGGTCGTATTTACGACGGTAAGGTTGCCCGCGTTGTTGACTTTGGTGCTTTTGTTACGATCATGCCCGGTACCGACGGTCTGGTGCATATTTCACAAATTGCCCAGGAGCGTGTCGAGAAGGTCACCGACTACTTGGCAGAAGGCCAGGAAATCAAGGTTAAAGTCCTCGATGTAGATGCCCGTGGTCGCATTAAACTGTCGATGAAAGAAGTGTCGGAAGCCGAGGGTGGTTTAGCCCCTAAAGTCCCCGCACAGAATGCTGAGCCAGCGGCTGAGTAATTCGTTGATGTAGTTAAGCGATAAAAAACGGGGCTTAATTGCCTCGTTTTTTTTGCCTGATTTTTCTACGGAGCTTTGCTTTACATGGTTTCTTGATAAAAAATAATGAGACGCAAGGAGGTGTATATGGACGTTCAAGGCTTATATCGCGGTAAAGCAAAAATTCTCAAACCTTCCAGCGAATACACGGGTATTTTCAAACATCCGGTTAGCTGTGTCGAAGTGGATGAACTCGGTATTGTCGGTGATGTACAGGTCGACAAGCGCTACCACGGTGGTCCCGATAAAGCCTTGCATCAGTACTCACTGCCCAGCTACCGGCGGATTACCGAAGCCTATGCTGCACTGAATGGCGTGGCGGTGGCGGGTTCCATTGGTGAAAATATCACCATTGCTGAAATGTCCGAGGCGACGGTGTGCCTCGGTGACCAATATCGCTTTGGCAGCGTACTGGTTCAGGTATCGGAACCCCGGCGGCCCTGTTGGAAAATCAATGCGGTTTTTAAGCAGAGTGATTTAACCGAGTTTATCGCGCGTGAGGGCATCACCGGTTGGTATTATCGCGTGCTTGAGGTCGGTGAAATTACTGTGGGAGATAGTGCTGAATTAGTCGAGCGGCCCAACCCTCAAGTCAATATTGAGTCTTTCAACCGCATCTTAAATTGTACTGAGTCCAGCCGTAGCGAATTGTCTTCGCTGATCGAGTGCGTAGGCCTGGCCACGTATTTACGCGAGCGTCTGGAAAAACGCCGCGCAGAGTTACACGCATAAGCGATAGCGCTTACCCCTATTATCGAGACAAATAATGACAGTAGATCAAGGCCAGACAACGACTGAGAATGACGCCACCCTCGCTACTATTAATGAATATCTTAAGCCCGGTGTCTTTATCGACTCGGATCACCCGGCTGTACAGGCTTTTACCGAAAAGGCACTGGCGGATGCAGGCCCAACGGCGATAGATAGAGCAGTGGCGCTGTATTACGCGGTACGCGATGGCCTGCGGTACGACCCCTATTCAATGAATATGGACGAGAGTAATTTCACTGCCAGTCATATCGTCACGCAAAAATCGGCCTTTTGCATCCCCAAGGCGATTCTGCTGACAGCCTGCGCTCGAGCGGCGGGTATTCCCGCACGCATTGGCTATGCCGACGTGAGAAATCACCTCTGCTCCCCAAAGCTAAAAGCGGCGATGGCGGGTAATGATCTGTTTATGTACCACGGTTATGTCGAGATGTATTTAGAGGGCAAGTGGGTCAAATCAACCCCGGCCTTTAATCTTGAACTGTGCGAAAAAGTGGGTATTGAGGCCCTGGGTTTTAATGGCCGTGATGACTCGATGATGCACCCTTTCGACAAGGCGGGGCGTCAGCATATGGAATATGTACAGGATCACGGGCACTTTTTTGATCACCCCCATGAGCGTATTCAATACACCTTTAAAGAAGTCTACGGTGATCTTGATATTGTGCTCAGCGGTATGAAAGGCGACTTTTCGGCTGAAGTGAGTGCTGGCTAGCTTTAATTAAGCACCCGATAGCCCCGCCCCTTTAGGCAATTCCTGACTACCTGCTGTTTTTCTCGGCTAGCCTGGCTAGAACCTTTGACCGCCCCGAGCAAGCCGCCAACGCCGGCTGCTCGCTTGGCGGTGCCACTATCCCCTGTAATCGCTCCGATTGCGCCGCCAATAACAGCCCCGCTAATTGTTTTCCCTGCGACTTTACTGCCAGTGTTGACCTGTGACGCGTAGTTTCTACACTCGTGTAGATCTTGATAGTAGGCTGACATATCGATTCCGTTTGTGTCGATAATGACCTCGCCGGAGGCCTGTTGAGAGCTACCTGTACAGCTGCTGAGTAAAAAAAGACAGATCAATAGACAGGCGCTGTAAGTGTTGTTCAAAATAAATACCCCTTAGTATTGCCAGTTTAACTGGCTTGTCGATAAACACTAGCACGGAAGCGTAGATCGATGATTAATAAGCGATTGGGTTTTAGTAAGTTTAAGCGGATCAAGTTTGCTTTTGTTTTGGCGTAGACTTAAGCCAATTCAGTATTGAATGACAGGGAGAGTGTGATGCGAATTGGCGTGCTAAAAGAGCTCAAGATCCGTGAAAATCGCGTGGCCTTAACACCGCAAGGTGCACAGGCTTTGGTGGAGCGAAAGCATCGGGTGCTTGTTGAGCAGGGTGCGGGCCTGGGTTCTGGTTTTAGAGATGAAGACTATCGAGAGGCAGGTGCTCAACTTGTCTCAACTGCAGAGGCCTGGGCAAGTGATCTAGTCTTGAAGGTTAAAGAACCTATGGACTTAGAGTATCGTTATCTCAAGCAGCAAATAGTGTTTACTTACTTTCATTTGGCGGGCGCTACACCGGGACTAACCGAAGCTTTACTCGCTAACCGTACCACGGCCATTGCCTATGAAACGGTTGAAGACGCTGGCGGCGGTCTGCCGCTGCTAGCACCGATGAGTGCCGTCGCGGGAAGTATGGCGGTGACCATCGGCAACTATTATCTTGCCCGCTTTAATAGTGGCAAGGGAATGCTACTGGCAAAGTTGTTTGATGAGTGTTTTGGCAAGGTCGTCGTGGTTGGTGATGGGGTGGTGGGTTTACATGCCGCTCGTGTCGCCGCTAGCCTTGGTGCGCAAGTTTACCTGTGTGGGCGTCACCACGAACGACAGGGTGAATTACAGGCCTTTGTTTCGAGTGCGCTGAACTTTGTAGTGTCGACACCTGAAAATATTGCCGCTGAGCTAGGGAATGCTGATCTTTTAATTGGCGCCGTGCTACAGCGCGGTGGTCGAGCCCCTCATCTGGTCAGTGAGGCCATGGTCAAAAAAATGCAGCCGGGCTCGGTGATTGTCGATGTTAGTATCGATCAGGGTGGCTGTATCGATACTATGCACGCGACCACTCACGATGATCCCGTCTATGAAAAGCACGGTGTTATTCACTACGGGGTGACGAATATGCCGGGTGCTTACCCGCGACTATCAACCATGGCGTTGACCCGGGCGACATTGCCCTATGTGATGAAATTGGCGGATAGTGGACTTGCGGCTTTAGATGACGATCCGGGTTTTGCACTGGGTTTGAATACCCATGAAGGGAAGATCACCTGTGAGGCCGTGGCTGAAGCCCTCGCCCCGACAGGTGATGTTAGTTAGCTAACGAGTTTGTCAGCTGGTGTGCCGTTGGCGGGTTTCGATTCGGAGTCCAGGTCGTCGCGGATAGCGTCAACACCGCGTTGCACAAGTTCTTCAGTCTCATCGATATTAGAGCGAACTTCGTCCACGCGAGCACTTATATTGGATAGTATATCTCGGGTTTCAGCGAAACCGTTACTCACACCCTGAGCAGCCTCGTTCAAAAAGTCGACTTGTGCTTTACTGCCCGCTGTGTCGTCAATGTCAGCCAGACCACGTTGAATAGTGCTAAGGGTTTGGCCGGCAACCTGACTCGGAGAACCGCTGTTTGTATCAAGAGTGCTGAGTCGCGAAGGGCTTTCCGTTTCCTGTACTTTGCTCAGCGCTGACTGCAGTTGCTGATTGAGGATTTTCTGCGCGTCACCCGGACTGGTGGTGCCAAGTGTTACCTGGCTGTCACGAGCGGATGCATTGTTAGACGCGACGTTGTGGTCTGCGCTAATGGCGCCCGCTACGCTAGTCGCTTCTTGTTGGACACCTCTGTTTACGGCGCCGCCAATATTCTGAACGTCCAAGACCTGTGCTCCTGGCCAGCAAGTGACCGTTGTCTATTGCTAGAGGTGAAATGCCGCTAGCCGTTGTACAGTTTTTTAACGCTTTAACTGTAGTCCAGTTGCAGTCTTAGGGCAATTCTCTCCACTTATCGAGCAGGGCTTTTGTGGCCTGAGTCTCAGCAAAAAAATGCTACTTACCGTTCGTCCTAACTACAGTGCCGCTGGTACTTTGGCCAGTTTGTAATCTCTAGCCCAGCAAGCCTGAAAAGAAGGTTCGTAAGCCATCCTCGCCGCCATTTTCCCAGGCTTTTAAGGCGGCAGTGCCGATAATCGCAATATCGGCCTTACCGCGCAGGAAGTCGAGATCAGCTTTCTGGCTAACGCCAAATCCAACGGCGATGGGCAGATTAGTGTGCTGGCGGCAATGGGCGATAAAGGCTTTCAGGTCATCGCCCATTTCGGTTTGCCCACCGGTGACGCCTTTACGGGCCACCGCGTAAATAAAACCCTCAGCGGCGGCTCCGAGGATTTTCAGGCGGGCGTCAGTATTAGTGGGTGTCATCAATACAATAGGGGCCAGCTCTTTGGGTTTTGACAGCGTGTGCAGCTCACCGGCTTCTTCAACGGGCAGGTCGGGCAGGATATAACCACAGCCACCAGCCGCGCTGAGCTTAGTGATGAATGTTTCGTGTCCCATTTTGAAGGCGGTGTTGTAGTAGCCCATCATCAGCACCTTAAAGGGAAAGTGCTCGCTGACTTTGCGCATAAATTCAAAGCAGTCAGCTGGACGTACACCATCGGCGACAGCTTGCTGGTTGGCTTTTACAAACAGGGGGCCGTCAGCCGAAGGTTCGGAAAAAGGGAATTGCAGCTCTACCATATCGACGCCAAATTCGGCCATGATTTCAAGTTCACGCCAGTTGTCGTCAAAGGAGGGGTAGCCACAGACAACATGGGTCATTAGCAGCAGGTTTTTCTGCTGCAGGCGGTCGCGTAGATATTGTTCAAGCACCATATTCTACCGCCTTGTCTTTAATAAATTCTTTCCAGTGATCGTCTTCAATAGTGTCGGCGACGGTGAAAATATCTTTGTCACCACGACCCGATTGATTGATAAGAATAACTTCGTCTTTACCCATCTTTGGGGCTTCAGCTACGGCCAGGGCGAAAGCGTGGGTGCTTTCCAGCGCTGGAATTAGCCCTTCGGTGCGCATCACCAATTTCAGAGTATCGCGCACCATTTCATCGGTGGCGGCTTCAAAGCGCACGCGGTCTTTTTCCCACAAATCACTGAGGATGGGGTTGATGCCAATATAGTCGAGCCCTGCGGCGATGGAGTGAGTCTCCAGCATATTGCCGTCATCGTTTTGCAGAAAGTAGGTTTTAAAGCCCTGGGCCACACCCACCGATGCATCTTTATAGGCGAGTCGCGAAGCATGTAGACCTGAGTCGGGGCCATGGCCGCCCGCTTCAACACCGATTAGCTCAACATTGTCATCCATAAAGCCCTGGAAAATGCCGATGGCATTGGAGCCGCCGCCGACACAGGCGTAGACGCGGTCGGGTAACTTGCCGGCTTCCTGAATGATTTGCTGACGCGCCTCTTTGCCGATAATGGCCTGAAAGAAGCTGACCATCTCCGGGAAGGGGTGGGGGCCGCAGGCGGTGCCCAATACGTAGTGGGTGTCGCCCATGTTGGTGACCCAGTCACGCAGGCATTCGTTGATGGCATCTTTCAACGTGCGCTGGCCATCCTGTACGGCAATCACTTCGGCACCGAGGTTTTCCATCCAGAAAACATTGGGGCGTTGGCGGGCAACATCGACCGCGCCCATATAAATTTTGCAGTCAAAACCAAAACGAGCCGCCATCGTCGCGGTGGCAAAGCCGTGTTGGCCGGCACCAGTTTCGGCGATCACGCGCTTTTTACCCAGGCGTTTGCAGATCAGACCCTGGCCCATGACGTTGTTAATCTTGTGTGAGCCTGTGTGGTTGAGGTCTTCACGCTTGACGTAAATGCGCGCACCGCCGAGCTTGCTCGACAGGTTCTCGAGATACGAGACCGGTGTTGGGCGGCCCGAGTAGGTGCGCATAAGCTCAACAAATTCGGCCCAGAAAGTCGGGTCTTCTTTGCATTTGCGAAAGCAAAGACGTAATTCTTCGACGGTAGTGGCGAGAATTTCCGGTAAAAATGTACCGCCGTAATCGCCGTAGTAACCCTCGCGGCCATCGGCGAAATCAAATAGAGACATAAAGCGACCAGACTGGATAGTAGACAGGGGCGCGTATAGTAGCCAAGTCGCTGAATATCAACAAGTAAGTCCAGTGTGTCAGTGGTTTTTGTGTCTGTTTAGTCAGGCCTGTTTAGAAACGTATATTGAGCAGGACTTGTGGGCCATCTGTGTGGGTGCCCGCCTCAATATTGTGGATGTGGAAATAGGCGAGAATAAGCGTCAAGCGCTTGCCGACGGGGATGACGGAGCCAAGCGTGTACAGCGACAAGCTATGTGTATGCTTTTTGAAATCATAAAAGGGCTCGTACTCGACAAAGGGCCTGATTGGCTTATTGGCAATCGTGAGAGGGTGGGACAGATTAAAGGTTGGTCGATAGCGATACCCCGAGGGTATGTCGCCATGGCGATACTCAAGTCGTGAGCGGTGGAAAAAACGCCAGTCGTTAAAATCGTGCTTGTAGGTTAGTGCCCCTCGCAGACGATTGTCATAGCGCCGCCTGTCGTCGTCCGCAGTGGGGCTGTAGGCGAAATAAGCGACCCGCCAGGTGACGGCATTGTTAACCTTGCCGAGCACACCGATCACGCCTAGATCACCTTTGAAATTTTCTACCAGAGTGCCGCCACCAAGAAACAGCGTGTGGGTTTCGCTGAGTTGTTTTGTTGCCGTTAGCATGCCCATTGACAGGTTGCCATCGGATGCGCCAAAACACAGCAGGGGGTAGAGAGTGGTGCTAATAAGTAGGGTGGCAAATTGGAAGTAGCGTTTGAAAGAAAAAGTGACGGATGTAGCAGTGGTCAAGATCACCATGCGTTTTTGTTACCTGAGGAAGCTAGGATTAGCCGGGCATTATAACTATTAATTATGTTTTTGTGCGTTACGAGCAGGAGCGGGTTCGGCTTTTCCGATCGATGGTACTACCGCAAATTTGCTGCAAGAGAATGGTAGGGGGTTTTAGCATGTATTTAAGGCAGGGTAAGCGAAATTACTCGGGCAAATATTTGGCATTTTGTCGCTCATAGACTGGTGCGGTATTGCGTTTATCAAGCTGCTGGCATGTACCCTCTATATAACACTGTTTTTCTCTACTCGGATCGACGGGGGTGGAGCAGTCAGTGCGGTGGAGGCATGTAAGGTAGAAGGTCTCAATATAAATACACTTCCAAATCCGTATGTTAAAAAGCCAGATGGCATAGAATATAGGTGGCCACAATAGATGCGGGTTCTAAGGTGGGGTTGGTTAACTTTTTAATTTGAGGATAATGATATGGATGAAATAGACGGCGGTGTAATACAAGTGGAAGCCCTTTATATGAAGGCTTATGAGCTGGGTTTGGAGTATGCGCCAAAATTGGTCCTGGCCATTTTTACCTTACTGATAGGGCTGTGGATTATTAGAGGTATCGGCAAGATACTACAGGCGTCGATGGAACGCTCCAAAGTCGATCCAACCTTGATCCCCTTTTTAAATAGCCTGACTTCATGGTCGCTAAAAGTACTGTTGTTTGTTTCAGTTGCTTCGATGATTGGTATTGCGACGACCTCATTTATTGCCATTTTAGGTGCGGCGGGTTTGGCAATTGGTTTGGCCTTGCAAGGGAGCCTGGCTAATTTTGCCGGTGGTGTTTTAATTATGGTTTTTAAGCCCTATAAAGTGGGTGATTTAATTGAAACTCAGGGCCAGTTGGGTGTGGTAAAAGAAGTGCAAATCTTTAACACTATTGTTATTTCGCCGCAAAATAAACAGGTCATTATTCCAAACGGTGCAGTGTCAAATGGCCCCATTGTTAATTACACAGCAGAAGGTTTGATTCGTGTTGACCTCACTATCGGTATTGCCTACAACGAAGATATAGCTAAAGCGAAGTCGGTAATAATGGCGGTGATGGAAAAACATGAAAAAGTTCTGTCAGACCCTGCGCCTTTTGTTGGGGTGTCTGAAATGGCTGATAGTTCGGTTAACCTTGCGGTGAGGCCACAATGTAAGCCTGAATTTTACTGGGACGTGTTTTTCGATATTAATGAACAAATGAAAATAGCGCTGGATGACAATAGTATCGCTATCCCATTCCCGCAAAGAGATGTGCACGTTATTAACAATTAAGCTTGGGGGTTTTATCCTGTCAGGCTTTTTAAAAGGCCTGACAGGTTTGTAGTGTCTTAATGCAAGCAGCATTTCTTATATTTTTTCCCGCTGCCGCAAGGGCAGGGATCATTTCTGCCGACCCTCTCTGGGTCGCGAATAATCGGTTGGGTATGTGCCTGACGTTGCTCGAAAAAATGTGAAAATAACTTGTGCACAGCGGGCTCTATAAGCTGTTGGCGTTGTTCAATGTCATCGTCATGAAGATCTGCCAGTTCGCCAAAACCCCTCTCGGTGGCAAAGAGTCGAACCGGTTCGAGAGCGGCTTCTAATGCCGATGTGTCCGTTGGCGAGAGCGGCCCCCATAAATTGACGCCGCGCAAGAAACCGTCGCACCAGTCATCGACGATGGTGTAGTGCTTTCCTTTTACCTCACCGACTAAATACATGGCCTGGTATTTGTCGGCATTCATATCTTCTATAACGTAGTTATAAAAGGTCATGATCAGTTCATTGAATTCCTGAGCGTCTTCGGCCTTTTCCCAGTGAGGACTGTACGCTTCGCCGCCCCACAGTGCGGGCATCCATAGCGAGGGTGGAATCATTTGTGGGGCGCAGGCAATGGCGGCGAAATAACCGTCCAGTTCAGAGGCGCCGAGTATTGCTACATCGCCACCGTGGTGGTCGAGGTAGTAGTCAACCAGTTCGACCACATCGTCGGTATCGGGGCGAACTCGGGGACTGGTGTCGGGGGGGCTGGCATCGAAGTCTTCAATAAAAACAGGCTTGGGTGTTGAGCGCTCAAGGCGTAACCCGAGGGCCATTTCAACGTCTTCTATATCGCCGGCACAGGTGATATCAACACACTGGCGGTTAAATAAATCGCGCATATCATCAATCAGTTCTTTGGCGTCGATGTCGAGCAAATAGGAGACGAGTAAACCATTGAGGGTCGATGCCGAGTTGTCCGCCTGCTGAATGTAATGTCGGTAGTGCTCCAGCACTTTACTGCGCAGGCTTGGGTGCTGTTTGACGATTTCGCTGAGTCCGGCCATCGCTGTCGCTCGGGCGAATTCATCATGAGTTGCCTGCGTGATGTAGTCGCCCAGTGGCTCAATCGCAACGCTACCAATCATGCCCATCACCGTGGGCAGTTCGTGCAGCGCCCAGTCATCGTCGACCAGCACCTCGAAGAGTTCGATCAGAGGCATCACCGCTTTTTCACTACGTAATTGCCCCAGGGTGCGCCAGGCGTGTAGCGGCACCCACACATCCATGCTGTCGCCCGCAGCCCCGTGAAGAGACTTATCGCCAATCAGTGCAATCAGGGCCAGCTCGTCACTGGGCTCAAAGCCATACTGTAAATAGTCGGGCCAGTCGCGGCTGCCTTGCTCCGCTTCGCCGAGGGTGAAGAGAATGTCTGTTTTCGCTGTGCTCATAATGTCCTTATAGAGGGCTGTTCTGTCGAGTATGGCTTAGTGTAAACCTGCTAAATCTGTCATCAACAGATTTTGGTCATTTCTTTTTATGCAGGGTTGTCATTAATCGCGCCATCAATATAGCGCCACTGTTGGCCTTCCCGCGCGAAGCGACTACGTTCGTGCAGCCGCTCGGCGCGACCATTGATTTTATAGATGGCGACAAACTCCACCTCACCGCTGTCATCATTGGCCTGCCCTGCAGCGGTATCAATGATTTTCAGGCGTTGCCAGCTTTGCTGATTCTCTTGCAGCTTAAGTTGCAGTGGGCGAGTGTCACTGTGCCAGGTGCGTAGCAGGTAGTCTTCATCGCCCAGGGTATAGGCGCAATAGCGGCTGCGCATCAGAGCGAGGGCGGTTGCTGCTTGCTGGTCATTGTTTAAAAGTGGCTGGCAGCACTGGGTCAGTGGCAGGCCTGTATCACAGGGGCAGGGGGTCGATTTCTTTCGTTTTGTCATAATGAAAACTAGTTGTGCCTAGTGATATTGATTTAATATTAGATTTGTCTAATTTAGTGTAAGCTTCACGGTGGCTGCGACCTTTAGCCACTTGCATTCACCGTGTTGGCTAGCTATGTTGCAGCACTTACCCACACTTTTGTTTTGAGGTTTTACCTCAAGGAGTTCGACGATTTTACCCCCCGTTGGCGCTGTTGTCCTACTCGCTTCACTGCTGCTGGTGTCCTGCACATTAGGACCGGATTATCAGCGCCCGTCGACGTTAGCGACTGACGACTCTGATTTCAGTTCCGATTCTAGTGGTGCGACCTATCGCGGTGCCGCCAGTCAGAATTCAAACTTGGCACCATCGACACATGTCGACTGGTGGCGTGCCTACAATGACCCGCTGCTCAACCAGTGGGTTGGCCATTTACTGGCGGAAAACCTCGATTTACGCAGTGCTGCCGAGCGTATCGTTCAGGCGCGCGAGCGAGCGGTGATTGTTGGCGGCGCGCGCTGGCCTGCCGTTGGTTTGGGTCTAGATGGTAGTCGCAGTTTTACCCCCGATTTCCTGCAGCCCAGCGAGCGCAGTTATCAAAGCAATATCAACATCGGCCTCGGCATCTCCTGGCAGGCTGACTTATTCGGCAAGGTGAAACGTTCGGTCGAAGCGGCGCAATACCAAAGTTTGGCTAACGAAGCAGATTACCAGGCGCTGCAGCACAGTCTGGTGGCAGAGCTGGTTCGGTTGCGGGCCTCGGTGGCTGTTTCCCAGCGCGAGCTTGCAGTGCAAACCGACATTGTTGTCAGCCGCCAGCGCACCCTCGACACCGTGCAGCGGCGCTATCAACTGGGGGTGAAAAACACCACGGCGCTCAGTGTTTACACGGCCGAAGAAAATATCGCCTCGGCGCAAGCGCAGCGGGTGGTGTTGAACCGACAGTTAAGAGAAAGTTTGCTGGTGCTCGATACTTTGCTCAACCAGCGGCCGGGCACTTTAGCCCAGGTTGAAACCACCTTCCCCCTGTTACCGATTCGCGGTGCGGTAATGGTTGATATTCCCGCCGCTCTGCTCGATCAACGCCCCGATATTCGTGGCAATGAATTTCGTCTTATGGCCAGTAATGCTCAGGTGGGTGTGGCGATGGCCGACTTATTTCCTGACTTAACCCTGTCTTTGAATGGTGGTTTCGCCAGTGACCAGTGGGGTGGGCTGTTCGACAATAACAACGCCTTTGGCTCGCTGACCGGGCAAATCACGACGCGTTTATTTGAGGGCGGTCGGCTGCGGGCACAGATTCGCCTGCGGGAATCGGAGCTGCGTGAGCAGGCTGCACAGTATGCGAAATTGGTACTGAATGCCCTCGCCGAAGTAGAAACAGCATTGGTGCAGGAGCGCTATCTTACTGAACAAGCGACACTGTTACAGCGCGGCACGAGCGCGGCGCGCAAAGCAGAGACTCTGGCGGAACAACGTTACCAGCAGGGTATTAGTCCCTTGTTGGTGTTGCTTGAAGCGCAGCGCCGGCGACAGAATAGTGAGCGATCACTACTCGCGGCACAACGGGCGAGCTGGCGAGCAAGGGTTGATCTGCATTTAGCGCTTGGCGGTGACTGGATCCAAAAGATATAGCGGTATGTTGTGTGCGTAGTGGCAAAGGAAGCCATCACCCATGACTCGCTGTGGATACATCCTTGTACGCTCGGCTTTGGCATCGTGCGTCGCTCTACCGACTGCATCCATGCAGTCGTCGGTGTCGGCATCCATGCCTCCTGCGGTCATGAGTGAAGGGCATCCTTTACCCAATAAGGTAATCTCAAGCAGACAAGTAAAAGGAAAGGCTGAGTGAATCGAATTATTAAATTATTGAAATCGGAAAACCGTCAGCTGCTGCTGGTGCTCTTTATTATTGTCGGCGCGGTCATGCTGTCCCGGGTTTTCAGTAATAGCCGGCAGGTTCTGCACATTAGCGAGGAGGAGTCGCGCTTGCCGGTGAGTGTGGTTACGGTCAGTACGGGCGAACATGCGGTGGCGATTACCACGACCGGGCGGGTCGCGCCGCGCAATACCGTGGGTCTCACGCCGCAGGTTTCTGGGCGGGTGCTGTGGGTTGACGATAGCCTCTACTCCGGTGGCTACTTCAAAGCCGATGCCGTGCTGTTCCGCATCGAGAAGAGCGATTATCTCAATGAGCAGGCCAAAGAGCAGGCGGCGGTGGCGAAGGCTGAGACCAGTCTGGCGCTGGAGCAAGCCGAAGCCGATGCCTCCCTCGCCGAGTGGCGGGGTTTGAATGCCGAGCAGCCCGCGCCGCCCCTGGTGAGCCGAGTACCACAGATTGCTCAGGTTCAAGCCGAGTTGGCTGCGGCACGGGCACGACTGGCCCAGGCGGAGCTGAATCTGTCGCGCACCGAATTTCGCCTGCCCTTCGATGGTCGGGTGATCAGCAGTTCGCTGGAGCTGGGCGGTTATTTACAGGCGGGACTTAGCTACGGCCAGCTCTATAATCAACAGGCTCTGGAGATTGTTCTCTCCCTGCCTAAAAATGATTTGCCGTGGATAAGTCAGCCCGGTCAGGTCGATATTGCCATTACCTTTGATGCGCTCAATACCAATCGCGAGCAAAGCATTAAAGGCAAGATTTTGCGCATTGGTGCTAGCCTTGATGAAGCCACGCGCTTTCAGCAGGTGGTGATTAAACCCATCGCCGACGGTGATTTACTGCCGGGCATGTTGACCCGCGTTGTGCTGCAAAGTGCACCGGTGCCCGACACCTGGGCACTGCCGATGGCTGCTCTACAAGCGGGGGGCACTATCTGGCTGGTGGATGAGGACAGTCGCCTGCGCCGTTTAGAGCCACAAATTATTGCCACTATGGCTGAGAGCATTATTGTTGTCGCGCCGATGCCTGGCGCAAGAGTGGTTAATAGCAGTTTGGGTGGTGCCATTGAGGGGGCCGAAGTCGTGGTTGTCGGCGGTTCGGCCAATAGTACGGTAAATAGCACCGCTACTAGCACAGACACGGCGGTCGATAATAATGACTGAGCCGAAGACTGGCAAAGCGCCCGAGTCTACCGAATCTCAAGCTCCGTCGTCGGGGCATGTAGACGTGCCCTCCGACTCAACGCTGGTGGGCTGGTTTGCCTCCAATCCGGTAGCGGCCAACATCGTGATGCTGTTTTTGATCGTTGCCGGCTTTCTCGCTGCACAAGGTATGATCACCGAAACCTTTCCCTCCATCGACCCGAAAACCATCACCATTGTTACGCCTTACCCCGGCGCCACGCCCTACGATATTGAAGAGAGCATTACCCGCCGCGTTGAAGAGGGCATGATCGGCATCGATGGGGTGAAGCGAGTCAGCTCCAGCGCCACAGAAGGTGTCGGCAGAGTAACGGTGGAGCTGGAACACTTCGCCGATCCCGCCCAGGTGCTCGACGATGTTGAGACCGAAGTCGACAGCCTCAGCGATTTTCCGCCTCAGGAGGCGGAGGAAACCTCCATCGTTAAAACTAAACTCACCTCGAGCATGATGTCCCTGGCGGTCTACGGTGCAGTCGATGAAAAGACCTTGCACTATTGGGCGGAGCGCATCGAAAGCGAGATATTACAATTGCCCGAGATCAGTCTGGTTGAGGTGGCTGGTGGCCGTCGCTACGAAATTGCTATTGAAGTCAGCGAAGCTACCCTGCGCGATTACGGCCTGACCCTGGATGATGTGGCGCGCCGCGTGGCCGAGTTTTCTATCGACATCCCCGGCGGCAATCTGCGTACCGACGCTGGCGATATTCTGATTCGCGTCAAAGACAAACGCTACACCGGGCTCGAATTTGAAAACATTACGATACGCAGCCGTAGTGACGGTGCGCAATTGCGTTTGGGGGATATTGCCACCATCCGCGATGGCTTTGAAGATACTCGCCTGATCAACCGTTACAACGGTAAAGCGGCACTGTTTGTGCGAGTGTCGCGTAGTGACAGCCAGGACACACTGAAGATGGAGGAGGCCATCAAGGCCTATTTAACCACCCTCAGTTTGCCCCAGGGTTTGTCGATAGAAATCTGGCGCAATAACACCGACATCCTGCGCGATAGAATCAGCCTGATGCTGCGCAACGCCATTCTCGGTTATCTAATGGTGTTTATGTGCCTGCTGCTGTTTCTCGATTTAAAGCTGGCTTTCTGGACCAGCCTCGGCATTCCCATATCCTTTCTCGGCGGTTTATTACTGGTGTCTTTCACCGGCATCACCATGAATATGATTACTCTCTTCGCCCTGATTGTGGTGATCGGCATCGTGGTGGATGACGCCATTGTCACCGGCGAAAGTATTTTTCACGAGCAGCAAATGCACCCCGGTGACCCCACCGCTGTACTGCGCGGTGTGCATCTGGTGAAGGCCCCAGTCACCATCGGCGTGCTCACCACCATCGCCGCCTTTGCGCCGTTGCTCATGTCCACCGGCACGCTGGCCCAGGTCATGCGCCCGGTGCCGCTGGTGGTTATTGGCATTCTCAGCATTTCGCTCATCGAGGCCTTTTACATATTGCCGGCTCACCTGGCGAATACCTCCACCTGGAGTCGCGGCCTGTTGGCAAAAGTGCGTGACCATACGCAAGCGGGCCTGTCTCGCTTTGTTGACCGACGCATTGTTCCCACTATAAAGCTGGGTCTGCAATACCGTTATGCGACCCTCGCTCTGGCCTGCGCCTCGATTATTATCAGTGTCGGTATTTTTCAGGGCGGCTTTGTGCGCTTTGTTTTCTTCCCGCAAATCGACAGCGACCATATTACTGTCAGCCTTAAAATGCCCACCGGCACGCCCTTTGAAACAACCTATAACTATGCCGAGCAAATACTGAAAGCCGGCGAATCGGTTATTGCTGAAGTGAATGCCAAATATGAGCAGGACGGTAAATCACCCCCACTGATGGAGGCGGTTTCATTTACCGTCGGTAGTCTGGCGTCTGACCGCAGTGGGCCGAATTCATCCAGTGCCGCTGCCAACGCTGAAAACCTGGCGCAAATTCGCATGGAGCTAGTGCCGGGTGATCAGCGCCCTGTTTCATCGGGGGAGCTGGGGCGGCGTTGGCGCGAGCGAGCACCGGCCATTCCCGGCGTTGAAAGCCTGGTGTTCCGCAGTAACCTGGTACACATGGGTGACGACATTGGTCTGGAGTTAATTCACCGCGACGAAAAAACCCTGGCCACAGCGGCAGAGCAATTAAAGCGCGGGCTGACCGCTATTGAGGGTGTCAGTGAAGTCGAAGATAGCTTCGAGCTGGGTAAGCGCGAATACGTCTTTGAACTGACGCGCGCCGGTCTTGCCGCCGGGCTGACCCCCGCCGACATCGGCCGACAATTGCGCCGGGCCTTTTACGGTGCTGAAATTCATCGCATTCAGCGCGCCCGCAACGAACTCAAAGTCATGGTGCGCTACCCCCACGCCGAGCGGCGCACCTTGAGTGATCTCTACAATGCCCGCCTGCGCTTGCCCAATGGCGAAGAGATGGATCTCCGCACCGCCGTCGTGATTCGCGAAGAGCGCGGTTACTCGCGCATCGAGCGGGTCGACGGTCGACGCATCGTTACCGTTACCGCCAATGTGGAAGAGAATATCACCACCCCAGACGATGTAATGGCTGCCCTGCAAAAAGATGTATTGCCGCAACTGCTGACCGTCTTCCCTGAATTGAACTACGACTTCTCCGGCGCGAGCCGCGACCAGCGTGACGACATGGCCTCGTTAAAAGGTAATCTGTTTATCGCACTGATGGTCATGTTCGTGATGCTCGCCTCCTTGCTGCGCAGTTATATACAACCGCTGATTATTCTCAGTGCCATCCCCTTTGGTTTTGTCGGTTCTCTGCTGGGACATTTATTGCTGGGTTTTGATATTTCTTTTATCTCCCTTTTCGGCATGGTCGCCCTGTCGGGGGTGGTGATTAATGACTCAGTGGTGCTGGTCGACTACTACAATAAACTGCGCAAGAGTGGGCGAGATGATATTCCCGCAGCCCTGGTGGAAGCCGTCGCTCGACGCTTCCGTCCTATCTTGTTAACCACCATGACCACTAGCTTCGGCCTGTTGCCGATGTTGATGGAGACCAGTCTGCAAGCGCGGTTTTTAATCCCTATGGCGGTGAGCATCGCCTTCGGTATTCTCTACGCTAGTATCGTGATTATATTTTTAGTGCCTGCGCTGATTGTGATTGCGGATGACTTTTCGCGGCTGGGGCGTGGGGTGAAAAATAAAATAAGGGAGCGGGCTGAGGTGCTTTGATAGTGGCTGGCAAGATGGGAACCTTTGGCGTGCGGGGTCGTATAACTGCGTGGCTTCCATACTTGTGGTGTTAATAGCACCTACTTTACACAGCATAAATTATTTTATATAAAATATTATTACGACGGAGCCCAGTAAACGAACAGGCTATATGTTGTGTTTTTTGATAGTAGATTTACTCAGGCTGAAGGTCTTCTACTTTGCTCTATTATTTTTGTTTTATGATTGGCGAAAAAACAAATTAAAACTGGAGTCACTAAATGCAACATTCTTTCCTGTGTGTCGCACTTGCGCTCATTATTTCTTTTTCGACACTGGCAGATGAGCAAAAAAGCGCTGAGGTAAAAGCGGGTTGGGGCTCTGATTTTATGCTGGCTAATCTTGAATTTACCTTGCTACATGAGTTTGGCCATTTGCTTATAGAGGAGTTCAAGCTTCCTGTGCTGGGCATGGAGGAGGACGCGGCAGATCGCATTGCTATTATTATCATGATGAGAGCTCATCAACATGAGTCTGCAAAAAAAGCTATTCCCTGGTTGTTGTCAGTCGCAGGTGGCTGGTATACCGAGTGGGAGTTAAAGGGAGCAGCGCAAGAAAAAGTCGATTATTGGGATAATCACCATCTTGATATCCAACGCTTTCATAATATTGTATGCCTTGTTTTTGGCGGTAATGCTGATTTTTTGGAAAGTTTAATGGATACTGAATTTCTGCCTTTTGAACGCGCCATGAGTTGCGAGTATGAGTATAAGCAAGCCTTATATGCAGTTAATTGGCTGCAGACTACTTATGGGAAAAAGTCTATTTCTGAGCTTAAAGTGGATGCTGTAAAAGTCGTTTATGAGAAACCCCGAAAGGAGCAGAATAAGAAAATATTTGAATTATTACAGACATCATTGGTGGCCGAAAAGTGGGCTCAAAGGTTATCCAGTCATTTTAAATTTCCACGGCCGATTAGTATAGAGTTTGAAAGCTGTGTCTCCGGGCCTGATGCTTACTGGCATGCCCCTACTGCGTCAGTGACCATCTGCTATGAATTGCTTGAGCATTTTTTCACGATGGCAGAATATCGCCGACAGCATTCAGTAAGGGCTTGTAGTGTTCCAATCCTGCGTAAATACATGGGAGACCGACTAGGCTGTTCTTAGTGAGTAGACGTCACAGAGAAGATCAATAATGAAAGTTGCGTTCTTACCTCCGTATGCGGGTGTGCGATAGTCTTCCTCCCGACCAAAAATGGAGTGAGGTCTTGCGATAGCATATTTTATAGAGTGCTTTGTACTTCTCGTATATCTCTGTAAATTTAATTTATAAATAATTCTAATAAGACTGGAGAAATTAAATGCTAAGAATAATGACAATGGTCGGTCTAATGTTAGTTGCTTTTACGACAAATAATATTCTTTTTGCTGCGCCATTTGATGCGGTCAATAATCCCGCCCGTAGTTCCGCTGACCGTGAGCGAGATAAAGCGAGCAAGCCTAATGCGGTGTTAAACCTTGCTGGGATTCAACCCGGTATGACGGTGCTTGATTTGTTTGCGGGGGGTGGTTATTACTCGGAGTTACTTTCCTATGCCGTTGGCCCTGAGGGGCGCGTTATATCGCAAACCAATGCGGTTTATGAAAGTTCTACGGGCGAGGAGGCTGCTCGTCGTTTTAAAGACAATCGCCTGTCGAATGTCAGTCGTGTCGTTAGCGAGATCAATAACCTGGGGCTTGAAGATTCTTCATTGGATATGGTTTTGCTGGTGTTGGTCTATCACGATATATATTTCACGGCTGATTATTGGCCGCAGGTTGATAGAGATAATTTCTTCCGCCAAATTCGTAAAAGTTTAAAGCCTGGCGGTGTGCTGGTTGTTATTGATCACTCGGCGCTCGAAAATACAGGGTCGAGTGCGGCTCAGGATTTACATCGTATTGATGAGGCTTTTGCAAAACAGGATATTGAAAGTGCGGGTTTTGCCTTTGACGCTGCGTCTGACGTGCTACGCAATTCTAATGATGCCCGAACACTGAGTGTTTTTGATGAGGCGATCCGCCGAAAAACCGACCGCTTTGTTTATCGTTTTATTAAGAAGTAAGGGCGAAAAATCAACAAAAATGACACCCAGCTATTTTTGTATGGCTGAGTGTTCAATCTCTGTCCATTCAATACCGGCGGCCTGACAAAGCGTTAATGTTTCGTACAGGGCTTGACGGACTTCAATATTACCCGGTTCTTTGCAGTGGGCCATGCCACGGTAATCGATGGTTTTATTGCAGGCGTGGGTTTTATCATCCGCATCGGAAAGTATTTTTTCCTGAAAGTGATTAGACCAGCTCATCAGGCTCGCGGTGGTATTAACGGTTGGGAATAGCTGACAGTCGATTAAGGATTTTAAGCTTGTCTGTGTTGGTTTCTGGTCTTCATCTTGACCAGGCTTAGGTAAGGGATCTTTGGGCTTTGGTATAAGGGGTGGTGTCGGTGGTGTAAGAATACCTTCCCCTGCGTCATTGCTATTTATGGCCATGTAAAGCCCGGTCGTGGCTGTAATAACGGCGGCAATTCCCGTCAATATCTTGGGTATTGACGACCAGAACCCCTTAGCTTCATCGGCCATTTAGGCATCTTTTTTCGGTAAATTAGCGGCTGCTTTTCTTGTCGCTGCGCAGCGAACCCTTGTGCCTTTGTCGACGCTCATTGTAATTTCAATTGCTGAGAGGTTTTTCGGGAAGTAACAGCCAGAAATTTTTGCGCTCGCAAAACTACAGCCTTCGAGATTGGTTTGTCTAAAGTCGATACCGCGCAAGTCTGCGTTACGGAAGCGACTGTCGCTAAAATCAAGGCCTTCAGCGTTGAGGTTCCTCAGGTCGAGGCCCTGGTAGCGTTGGCCTGTTAGCTTTGATAAATCGAGATCTTTCTTTTTGAGGTTGAAACCGTCTATGCGCTCACTGAGAAGGAGTTGATAGGCGGGGTCACTGCTAACGCTTGGCTGGGCCATGGGGTTATCTCCGTTTGAATTATTTCCGATTCACTGTACTGACTATGGCATGGTGTTTCAAATCTAAAAATTAAGTTTTTATAAAAATAAGTAGCGAGGATGTTATGCCTTTCTTTGTAGCCCTCGTGCTTTATAACGGGGGCAGCCTGTGTGCAGCCCTCGCGGCGTGCGTTTGATTAATGCGGTGTATGAAGGCATGCCATGAATTTACCGGTGACTTTCAGGGCGGGGGGTTCAAACACCGCCCTGGTTTAATAGTTGGGCAACGAGTTTTTCCAGCGCGCGGTCTGGCAGTGCATCACTGTTTGATAATGAACTACACAAATTTGCGCCAGCCAGTGGTTGGGGTGATTTGTCGCGGAACAGCGTTAATGCTGGCCCATTACCGGCGAGGATATCGTTAATTACCCAGGGGCTGAGCATGCCGGCATTTTCTTGCACCGGACATTGCACCACATTGTGCAGGGCGGTGAGCAGTTTGGGGCCGATAAACTGGGGTGGCATAGAGATTTGCCCATCGTTTAGAGGCCCGCCGTTTAGAGTCCCGCTGATTTGTTTCAGTAAGCGTTCGGCATGGGCGCTATAGAAATCGAGAAAGCTATTGCGCTGGCCAAACTGGGCGTCAAATAATAAAAAGGCGTTGTGGACTTTTTTGTAAGCTTTAAGTTTTGTGGCTTTATTTTTGGCCGGTTCTTGTTCGGTGGTTTTGGGCTGTACCCATACTTCTCTGCCCAGAGCGTAGCCCTCGGGCAGTGCGTCGCGCTCGGGTAACTGAAAGTCATCGGGCGCAAAAATAAGAAAGTCGGCATCGAGCCAGATCACGCGTTGATAACCCGCTGTTAAAAAATGTTGCAGACATTTTAAACGTGCTAAATCAGTGGCGATGACTTTTTGTGATTGGGTTTTTTCCAGTACCCAGGCGGGCAGGGTGTCGAAAATTTCATCGCCGATAAAGTGGTAATCGTAACGTTGTTGTTTCGCCCATTTTTTTACCGAGTCAATACAGGGCCTTAACCAGGCGTGGGGCAGTGGTTGGCGGTGGGATTGAATAACAAGCGTAGGGGCGTTGCCCTGAAGAGCGTTTAACATGATTTTTTCCAAGAAACCCTGGACTCTATCGGGTTCAGAACCTGTCTTCAAAGGAGCTGTTTTCTTCCATGGTTTGCGGAAATATTATTGATGGAGAAGTGTTATGTAGATGTTTAGCAACTGGTGGGGGTGTTGTCCCCACCATTGTTGTGTATCCATTGAACTTGAGTGAGATCTCTACACGAAAGAACTTTTGTTTTCGTACGGCGCCGTGTAAAGATCTCTGCGAGTTATTTTTTTACAGGACGAATGCGTATATCGATACGGCGGTTTTTAGAGCGCCCTTCATCTGTATCGTTCGAGGCAACAGGGTTCATTTCGCCTCTCGATGCAGCAATCAGTTGATCCGCAGGCAAACCTTCTTCGACCATGACGCGTACAACGCTTGCGGCTCGGGCACCGGCAAGCTCCCAGTTGGATGGGTATTGCTGAAGCAAGTTGGGCCCAATAGGTGTGTTGTCAGTAAAACCAATAACAAAGATTTGGTAAGGGTGTGATTTCAACTCATGTGAAAATTCAGCAATGAGTTGACGGCCTTCGGTGCTGAGTGTCGATGTGCCACTCGAGAATAATACGTCATGGGGCAATATGACATGAAGGCCATCCGCCATTAATTCCATTTCGATGGCGCCCAGTACGGCCCACTTTTTGACGTCATCAATTAATTCCGCTTGCTCGAGCTCAAGTTGAGCAACATCTAAACTGACAAGGGCTAGCTCATCGTTAAGCTCTAGATTACTGGACTTGAGCGCGGTGTTTTCTTGAACGACATCTTTGTAGCTGCCGCGACTTACACAACCCGTGATAGAAACAAGTGTCGCCAGTATTAATAGAAAGAAAGAATGTGAAAATATAGACATGCGCATAATTAAAACTCCATGTTGGTAATTACAGTGCGAAATGCCTCTTCATTTTATAATCGGGTTAATTATGCTGTCAACGCTCGTTCCATCCGGCTTGTCCTGCCGCATATGAAGGCGCTAGATAGGTAATGTGTTAGCTGGCAGATACGAGTTTATGGATTGTCCAGAGGCCCCTTAGATGCTAATAATTTTGCCCGGATTAAGAATGTTATTGGGGTCAAAGGTTCTTTTTAATAGCTGCATAGTGGTGATTTCTTCGGCGCTGCGGCTGTAGTGTAAATAGCGTTTTTTCTCCAGACCGATGCCGTGCTCGGCTGAAATGCTGCCGCCTAGTGTTTGCAGCGGTGCGTAGAGGATTTCTTCAACCTGGTGATAAACGTCGATGTCTTCGGTTTCAGTGCCGACCACAATGTGTAAATTGCTGTCGCCGAGGTGGCCGAATACGGCCATCTTGCTCAGTCCGAGCTGGCTCTTTAATGCCGCTTCAATGTGTTTGAGGTAATCTTCCATTGCCCCGATGGGCAGGCCGACGTCAAAAATAATCACCGGGGCAATAGCGGCGAGGGAGTCAATATTGTCACGTATTGCCCACAGGGCATTCTGTTCCTTCTCTGACTTGGCGAGTACTGCGTCCTGAATTAAGCCGGTATTAAGGGCACTTTCCAGGGCGGCGAGAAAGACTTCAGCTTCGCCCTCGGCATCGCTGCCACTGGATTCAATCAGTGCGTAGTAAGGGTGGCGTTGTTCAAGGGGCGGCGCGCCGAGGTGGGGGCCTTTGGTGGCGAGTTGATAGTAGCTGTCCCAAATGGCTTCAAAGGCGCTGAGTTTGCCGCCGAGGGCACTTTCGATATGACTCAGCAGACGCGGCAGTTTGTCGAACTGGTCGGTGGCGACCAATGCGGTGTTGCGTGCGGGCATAGCCGGGCGCAGGCGCAGCACGGCTTTGGTGACGATACCAAGAGTGCCTTCGGAGCCGATAAATAATTGCTTGAGATCGTAGCCCGCATTGTTTTTTAGCAGGTGATTCATCGACGACACAATTGTGCCGTCGGCCAGTACCACCTCTAATCCCAGCACCTGCTCGCGCGCCATGCCGTAGCGAATTACCTGATTGCCCCCGGCGTTGGTGGCGATATTGCCGCCGATGGTGGCAGAACCTCGGGCACCGAGATCGAGGGCGAAAAACAGATCTTCGGCAGCTGCGGCCTCCTGCACTGCCTGCAGGCGCACACCGCTTTCCACGGTCATTGTGCGGCCTAGTGTGTCGATGGCTTCAATTTGTTGCATGCGCTCAAGGCTAATGCATATTTCATTGCCAGCACTGCTGGTACCACCGACCATGCCGCTGAGACCGCCGTGTACCACTACGGCCTGCTGGTTCTGATTACAGAGGCGGAGAATGGCAGCGACTTGTTCCGTTGTTTGCGGGCGCAGTAATAGCGGACTGTTATAAGGGTGGCCGCGCCAGTTGCCGACGGCGGCAATACTCGGTGACTCGACCACGCCACTGGGGCCAAGGAGGGCTTTTAATTGTTCGCGTATTTCTTTCATGTTCTGCAGGGAGGGCTGCTTTTTAGTCGATTTCAATTTAGTCAATATTATTTTAGTCAATCTTGTCGGGGTCGATATCGCGTTTTTCGATAAAGGCCCCCATAATTTCCCGTGGCGCTTCGGTCTTTAGCAGGCGGGAGAAAATATTCAGCTCGGCGTAAATGCGTTCACCAATGGGCTCGCCGGGGCGTTTCATTAAGGCTTTTGTGTGGCGCAGGGCGGTGCGCGATTTGGCGGCCAGTCGTTCAGCAGTGGCCATTGCCTGATTCAGGGCTTCACCGGGCGCGCACACTTTATTAACCAGGCCCATGGCCTCGGCGCTGGTGGCATCGAAAGCTTCGCCCAGCATGAGCAGTTCAGCGGCTTTGTGATAACCCGCCATTTGTACCAGGGTTTGCGATGAGCCCGCTTCGGGCACTAATGCCAGGTTGATAAAGGGCAGGCTGAATTTTGCCGCAGCATCGGCGTAGACAAAATCACAATGGGCGAGCAATGTGGTGCCGACACCGATGGCTAGCCCTTCGACGGCGGCGACAATGGGTACGGTGGTTTCGGCCAGTGTTAAGAGAAAATCGGCGGTGGCAGAATCACTGCCGGTATCGGGGTTGTCGAGAAAGTCATTGAGGTCGTTGCCCGCCGTAAAGTCGCCACCCGCGCCGGTGATAACAATCACCCGCAGTTCGGGGTCGGTATCGGCCTGGCGGATGAGGTCGCTAATGGCGGCGTACATATCCCGTGTCAGGGCATTTTTCTTCTCGGGTCGATTCAGGGTAATGGTGCCAATGCCGCGCTTGCGGCTGATCAGTGTCTCGTTGTTCTTATTCATTTTGGCTGTCTGCTGACGTTGTTATTGTTAGAGGACTAGTGTTGGGCCTGTTTACGAGGAGGTAAGGCTATTGGTCGAGAATGGCCAGGCGCAAATATTTGAACAATTTACGGCTTGCCGCCGGGCCTTTGTTTTGCTCTCGCTCTTTACTTGCCTGGCGAATCAGTTGGCGCAAGTGCTGGCGTTCGAGTGCGGGGTGCAGTTCGAGAATATTGGTTAAAGCATCGTTGTTGCCGTCGATGAGGTCGTCGCGGAGTTTTTCAAGGCGTTGAAACTGCAGGCGAAAAGTGCGGCTATTTTCATCGAAAGAGGCTAGCACTTCGGCAATTTTTTCGTGATCTTCGCTGCGCATCAGTTTGCCGACGTACTGCATTTGCCGTCGCTTGCCTTCGCGGTTTTTCAGGGTGGCCGCCAGCTCAAGGGCTTCGCGCAAGATGGGGCTGATGGGTACTTTGGCAAACTGTTTGGCGGGCAGGACAAGCATGGCCTCGCCGGTTTTTTGCAGGGCGGTCATCTCCCGTTTTCGGGAAGACTTGCTGATGAATTCTGGTTCATTACCTTCACTATCAGTGTCGGTACTGGTGGTTTCAGCGTCGCTTGGGCGAGGGTCTTTGTTTGATTTTTTCGACATAGTAGGGCTGCTTAAGGGGGAAGCGTTTAAAGGTAAAGCTCGCTATGGGTAAAAGCCTTTAGTCATAAAAAGCTCTTTATACGTAGAACAGTGTCGCCAGGCCGAGAAAAGACAGAAAGCCAACGACATCGGTAACGGTGGTGAGCATAACACTGCCGGCAAGGGCGGGATCGATACGAATAGATTTTAAAAATACTGGTAACAGCGCACCGGCGAACGCAGCGGTGAGCAAGTTGATGACCATCGCAATGGCAATGATGACGCCGATCATTGGCGCCTCAAACCACCACGCGGCAACGCTACCAATCACTACTGCCCAGAGCATGGCGTTGAGTGCGCCGGTGAGCATTTCTTTGCTCACCAGCCAGCGTAGGTTGTTGCGATTGATCTGCCCGAGGGCCATGCCACGGATAACGACAGTTAAAGTTTGGCTACCTGCCACGCCACCCATGCTGGCGACGATGGGCATTAATATGGCCAGCGCGACGACTTGTTCGATGGTGCCCTGAAACAGGCTGATGACCGCCGAGGCGAGCACGGCAGTAAAGAGGTTAATACCCAACCACACGGCGCGGCGGGGGGCGGAGCGGCGCACAGAGGAGAAGGTTTCTTCTTCATCACTGAGGCCGGCCATGCCCAGCAGCGAGTGCTCGGCATCGTCGATAATGACGTCGACGACATCATCAATAGTAATGCGTCCGAGCAGCTGACCCTCTTCGTTCACCACGGGTGCCGATACCCAGTCGTGGCGCTCAAAGAGGTGGGTGACCTGAGAGGCATCCATGGTCGCGGCGATACCCTGAATATGGGTGTTCATGATTTCACGCACCGTGGTGCTGGGGCTGGAGGTGACAAGCTTGCTCAGGGTCAGGGTGCCGAGAAACATATCGCGCCGATTGACCACGAAGATGCTATCGGTGATTTCGGGCAGCTCGTCGTGACGGCGCAAATAACGCAGCACGGCATCGATGGTGAGATCCGGGCGCACGGTAATGGTGTCGGTGTTCATCAATCCACCGGCACTGTCCTCGTCATAGGTGAGGACAGTCTCGACCTGCTGGCGATCCTGCTCGGCCATGGTTTGCAGCACTTTGGGGATCAGATGCTCGGGCAGTTGCTGCAGAATATCGGCGACATCATCGGGGTCGAGTCCGGCAACCAGCGCGGCCATTTGCTCGCTGTTCATGCGCAGCAGGAATTCTTGCTGCAGGTCTTCACTCAGTTCGCCCAGTACTTCGCCTTCCACTTCGTCATCGAGCAGCTCCCAGAGCAGGCGGCGCACGCGGCTGGGGGCGGATTCGATATAGTGGGCGATATCCGCTGGCATCATATTGTTGATCATATGACGCATTTGGTGGAGGCTTGTGGGGTCGACTATGTCCTCGGACAGCAGCGCGAGCAGGGAGAGCCGGTCGGTATTGTGATTGGCTTGCATGCGGGCTGGACTCCGGTCGAGGGGAGAGCTAAGAAGCGTACGTAACGGCCGCTAGTGTACGCAGAGGGCGTTGGGATTTACAGGGAAAGGCGCTTATTCTGAGTGAGATAATGCAAAAGAAGGGGCTTAAGCGGACTTGTTATTGACCCTCGCCAAAATAATCAGTGAGTAAGTCTTTGACCTGTACATGGGCTTTTATTTCGTCGTCGCCGTCGAATTCAAAATTTAGCAGCGTCCCCTGGCCAGCCGCGAGTAGCATTAATGACATGACGCTTTTGGCGTCGATCAGCTTGCCGTTGTGGCCCGTTTTAATCGTGCAGGCGAAACGATTGCAGGTGGTGGCCAGTTTGGCAGCGGCCCGTGCATGGAGGCCGAGCTGGTTGATGATTTCAAGTTCGTCTTTGATCATGGGGTAATAAATGCCATGGCGATGCCCGGCCTGTCAAGTTTGGCGGGTGACTTTTTGAAGCGATGTTAGCTGTGACAAAGCGGCCCTAGCTATCTTGTTCGCGGTGTTGAACGTGAATGTTGCCGAACTGGGAGCGAAACTGGTCGGCGAGTTGATTGCAGATATACACCGAACGATGCTGGCCACCGGTGCAACCAATGGCGATGGTTAGGTAGCTGCGATTGGTGGCCAGGAAGCGGGGAATCCAGCGGGTCAGAAAGCCATTGAGGTCTGCCAGCATGGCGGCGACGTCGGTTTGGGAATCGAGAAAATCAATCACTGGCTGGTCGCCACCGTTGAAAGCGCGCAGCTCAGTTTTCCAGTAGGGGTTGGGCAAGCAGCGCACATCAAAAACAAAGTCGGCATCACTGGGTACGCCGCGTTTAAAGCCAAAGGATTGAAACACCACGGCCATTGATGCATCTTTTTCGGGTGCAATCTGTTTTTTGATCATATCGCGCAACTGGTGCAGGGTCATGTTGCTGGTGTCGATATGGCGACTGGCGATGGTGGCAATGGGATCGAGCAACTCGCGCTCGAGGGCAATTGCCTGCTTCAGATCAACCGTTGGTGAGCTCAGCGGGTGGCGGCGGCGGGTTTCGCTAAAGCGACGGATCAGGCTCGGTGTGCGTGCATCGAGAAACAATACTTCGCAATCAATACCAGATTCGCTCAGCTTGTCGAGAATATCGGGCAGTTGCTCCAGTTTTCCGAGCAGGTTGCGGGCGTCGATACCGACGGCAATCTTCAGATCGTCCTGCTCACGATTTTCACGTATCTGTTCCAGTAAGTTGATCAGCATGCTGGCGGGTAAATTGTCGATGCAGGTATAGCCGACATCTTCAAGTACGTGCAGGGCGGTACTTTTACCCGAGCCCGAGCGGCCACTGATGACTATCAGGCGGGTGTCACTGTGGTTTGTTGTTGGTTCTGCGGGATGATCCATTTTAGTGGCTGCTGGTCGCTATTTGGTAGAGTTTGTCGCTAGTAGAACAGCTACGCAGTTGCTGGCGTACGTCGCTGGACTGGAGTAATTCGGCAATAGCGGAAAGTGTTTTCAGATGCTCGTCATTTTGCTCGTCAGGCACGACGAGGGCGAAAATTAAATCGACAGGCTCGCCATCGATGGCGTCGAAGTCCACTGGATTGTTGAGTTTTAGCAGTATGCCGGTGATGCGCGGGCAACCGCTGAGACGGCAGTGGGGCACGGCGATACCTTCGCCAATGCCTGTGCTGCCCAGTCGCTCCCGGCTTATCAGTTCATGGTAAAGGCTGTTGGCATCAACAAAATCCGTGTGCTCGGAGAAAAAATCAGCAATAAATTCCAGCACGCGTTTTTTGCTGATGCCAGGTACATCACAGTGAGTTCTGTCGAGAGAGAGAACATCTGTAATCTTCATGAAAAACAGTTCATAGAGGGTTAATCACAAGTGGTTGTTTATGAAGGTTTTAACGGCCTCTCAGCTTTTCTTTGCGCTTGATTAGCTGGCGGTCGAGCTTGTCGGCAAGGCCGTCAATGGCGGCGTAGAGGTCTTCATTCTCACAGTGGGCGAAGAGTTCGCTGCCGCTGGCGTGGATGGTTGCCTCGGCTTTTTGCACTAGCTTGTCGACCGAAAGGATGACCGAGACACTGGTGATTTTGTCGTTGTGGTGTTCAAGCCGAGTGAGCTTGCTGGTGACGTAGTCGTGAATAGCGTCGGTAATGTCGAGGTGGTGTCCGCTAATGTTGAGTTGCATACACTGCTCCTTCTGCAGGGGTTAGTGACGACAAACTAAAGACTCTGTTTGAAACGTTTGCGGTCACTGGATGAGGGAATGTTAAGACTTTCCCGGTATTTTGCGACAGTGCGACGGGCCACTTGAATGCCCTCTTCTTGCAGCATAGTGGCAAGCTTACTGTCACTTAAAGGTTTAATTGTGGGTTCGTCGGCAATCATGCGTTTGAGCATGGCGCGAATGGCGGTTGACGAGCACTCTCCACCAGCAGCCGTGTTGACGTGGCTGGAAAAGAAATATTTCAGCTCGAAAATGCCGCGCGGTGTGTCGAGGTATTTTTGTGTGGTGACGCGAGAGATGGTCGACTCGTGCAATTCAAGTTGTTCGGCCACATCCGCCAGTACCAGGGGTTTCATGGCTTCGGGGCCTCTTTCGAGGAATTCCTGCTGCATTTCTACAATGCAGCGGCTGACGCGTAGTAGTGTGTCGTTGCGGCTTTCGAGGCTGCGTAAAAACCAGCGTGCCTCCTGTAGATTATCGCGCAGGAAGGTGTTGTCTTTACTGTTATCGGCGCGCTGCACTAGTCTGGCGTATTCCTGATTAATACAGAGTCGCGGGGCGATATCGCCGTTCAGCGTGACTAGCCAGTGGCCGTGGATTTTTTGCACGCTAGCATCGGGTACGACGTAGTCGGCATCCCCGCTGTCAATGCAATCGCCAGGGCGGGGGGACAGGGTTTGAATGAGTTGAATTGCCGCTTCAATGGTGTCCTGTTCGCACCGGGTTTTGCGAATCAATAGCGGAAAATTGCGCTCGGCGACCAGGTCGAGATATTTCTCGCAGAGTAGCCGGGCTTCATCAATATAAGGTGTGTCCGGGCTCAGTTGCTTGAGCTGAATTAACAGGCAGTCACCGAGGTCGATAGCGGCAACGCCGGGGGGGTCGAACTGTTGGATGCGATGCAGTACGGCGAAGACTTCTTCAAGAGTCAGGCATTCTTCATCGCTTGATATTTCTGAGTTGCTGTCTTCGACACTGACAGGGTCGAGGCTTTCATTGCCTAACGATTGGGCCAGCGGTTGCCAAAGTTCTTCAACAGAGGTTTCGAGAAAGCCGGTGTCATCAATATTGTCGATAATTGTGGTGGCAATGAGGCGATCGAGATCCGACATGGGGGTTAGATTCAGCTGCCAGAGCAGGTGATCTTGCAGGGACTCAGTAACACTGTGGTAGCTCTCAAAGTCCCGATTGTCACTGCTCGGCGCTGCGGCGCTGGCAGCGGGTGCTGCGGGGTAAATGTCATCCCACTGGGCATCGACCGGCAGTTCGTTGGGGATTTCCTTGCTCCACTCGCCGGGGGTGTCGCCGTTGTCAGCTATTTCATTGGCGAGTTGTTCGTTGGAGGTTTCTTCTGGCTCGGGCTCGATTTCTTCGGCCAGTTCGAGCAGAGGATTGGCGTACAGGGTTTGCTGAATTTCAAGGTGCAAATCGAGGGATGAAAGCTGGAGTAATTTGATGGCCTGCTGTAATTGCGGGGTCATCGACAACTGTTGACCCATTCGTAGTTGCAGGCTTTGCTTCATGTAATTGTTATGCCGTTTTCATTGAGTGATGACTGGAGTGTAGACCGAGTTACAGCGGGGATCAATTGGCTAGCAAGTAATGTGCCGCTGGTTTGATGGACATCACTTATTGAGAAAGTTGTGGTGTTCATAGCAGACGAGTGTAACGGTAATTTAGAGAGAAAAGTCCTCGCCCAAATAGACGCGGCGCACATCGGGGTTGGAGAGGATGTCATCAGCATTGCCCTGGGCCAGTACGTGGCCATCGTTGACGATATAGGCATGCTCGCAGATGTCGAGGGTTTCCCTGACATTGTGGTCGGTAATCAGTACGCCGATACCGCGATCTTTCAGGTGACAGATAATGCCTTTAATGTCATTCACCGAAATGGGGTCGACGCCGGCAAAGGGTTCGTCGAGCAGCACAAAGGCTGGCTCCATCGCCAGTGCTCGGGCAATTTCGACCCGCCGCCGCTCACCGCCGGACAAGCTCATGCCCTGGCTGGTGCGGATATGGGTGATGTGAAATTCCTGCAACAGCGCTTCCAGTTTGTCCCGGCGATGCTCGGTCGTGAGCTGGGGGCGGGTTTCGAGGATGGCCATAATGTTTTGTTCGACTGTCAGGCGGCGAAATACCGACGCCTCTTGAGGTAGATAACCGATGCCCCGGCGCGCGCGGTGGTGCATGGCCAGGTGGGTGATATCTTCGTCGTCAATCATAATGCGCCCGGCATCCTGCTTGACCAGACCGACAATCATATAAAAGCAGGTGGTTTTTCCGGCACCGTTGGGGCCGAGCAGACCGACGATTTGACCGCTGGCAACACTCAGAGAAACATCGCTAACAACGGCGCGCTTTTTGTAACTTTTGGCCAGATTCAGGGCTTGTAGCTGGGCCATTAATCGCCGTCCTTCTGTTCGTTTGTTGATGTTTCACTGGCGGGGATAACCATGTGTACCCGTTGTTGGTTGTTGTCGCTACCACGGGCTTCGACCAGCTCTGCCTTTAGATCGTAATTAATATGATCGCCTTTGAGGGTAGAGCCCTGTTGTTCGAGGCGGGCATTTTTGATCAGGGTGATAACCTCTTTGTCGAGATAGTATTCAATCGTGTCGGCGTAGGCGTTGACCAGGCCGTCTTCAACATTGGGCTGCTGCTGGTAGTGGGCGGGTTTGCCAATGCAAATGATTTTGTTGGCCTGGCCATCGGTCGAATAGATAGTGACCTGAGCAGCTTCGATCAACAGCGTGCCCTGTTTAATAACGACGGAACCCTGATATTCGGTAACGCCCGTTTTTTCATTGATTTGGGCGCGGTCGGCATCGACAGTAATCGCGGCCTGTTGGTCCGAGGGCAGGGCGAGGGCGGTGGTCGTGCTGAGCATTACACCGAGCAGGCAGAGTAGGCCGGCTAGAGGGGGGCGTAGCTTAATGGTTGGCATCGTGTTGACCCTTAACTCGAGAGAGTATCTGGTAAGTTTGCGCGGCAAAGTCGCCTTTGAAACCGGTGCCGTTAATCTGGTGTCCTGGCGTTTTAAAGGAGATGTGTCTGTCGGTATCGGCTTTCCGACTGTCGGGATAATAGCTGAGAAAGGGTGTCTTGATTTCGGTTTTTTGATTGGCGCTTGCGGGTTTTGCTTGTTGCCAGGCATAGACATCATCCTGCATGTCGATCTGTTTGCCGCTGTTGAGAATAATGCTTTTTTTGGCGCTGAGATGCCACGGCTGTTCGCCCTCTTCACTGGCGTGGGCGAGTACCTGAGGGCTTGCCATAACAAAGCGGTTCTGGGCCTGAAAATACTCGCCTTCCGTTGAGGTCAGTAAAAATGCAGGGCGGCCCTGGGCGTTAAATTTACGTGTCACGGTGTTTTTCATATAGCTGTCGGCACTGGACAGAGCGGATACAGGCGGCTGTTTTTTACGCATAAAGATTTCTGGCTTGGCATCCCAGAAAATAACGAAGACTGCCAGTGCGATGACGAGCAGCGTGGACAGAATGGCATTTTTTATCGATAGCACGGCTTAAAAGCTCAACATCTGCAGGCCATTTTTGAGTGGCTCAAAGGAAGGCCTCAATAGCGTGTTCAAACTTGTCCTGTGCTTTCAGTATAAATTCGGCGGCCTCGCGGACTGCGCCACAGCCCCCGTCCCGGCTTGACTGCCAGTCAGCGTGTTCGACAACCGTTGGGTTGGCATTGGCGACGGTCATGCCCAGACCGACCCGGCGGATGACGGCTAAATCTGGCAGGTCGTCGCCCATGTAGGCAATTTCATCCATCGTATAGCGATCATCGGCAAGTAGTTCGTTGAGGGCTGTCAGTTTGTCTTCTCGGCCCTGCACAACGCGATCGATGCCGAGTTCATTAGTGCGCCGTGATAATAAATGTGAGCTGCGTCCGGTGATAATCGCCACTTCAATATCCGCACCTTGCAGGAGTTTTATACCCAGGCCGTCTTGAATATTGAAGGCTTTGAGTTCGTCGCCGCTGTTGCTGTAGTAAATACTGCCGTCGGTGAGCACGCCATCGACATCAAGTACTAGCATGCGGATTTTTTTAGCGGCTAATTGGTTGTTGGCAAGATTCATTAAGCGGTTCCGTTCAAGTGCTCTTTCGTTGGGAGTGGAGGTCAGGTCTTTGTATTTTTAAATAACACCAGCACGCAGTATATCGTGCATATGCAATACGCCGAGGGGGTGGTGAGCTTCATCTTCGACCACCAGCGCGGTTATTTTTTTGCTTTCCATAATATTTAACGCTTGAGCGGCGAGGATATTGGCGTCAATGGCATTGCCGCCTCGGGTCATTACTTCGCCGATAGTGGCGCAATTGATGTCGATCTGGTTGTCGACGACGCGGCGTAAATCACCGTCGGTAAAGACGCCGATTAAGGTGTTTTGTGGATCGACAACGGTGGTTAAGCCAAAGCCTTTGGCGGTCATTTCCAGCAGGGCATCTTTAAGCAGGGTGCTTTCATTAACGCGAGGTACCTCATCGCCGCTGTGCATAATGTCGCAGACGCGTAGCAGTAGCTTGCGGCCCAGTGCGCCGCCGGGATGGGAGAAAGCAAAATCTTCTGCAGTAAAGCCCCGGGCTTCGAGCAGGGCAATGGCCAGGGCATCACCCATCACCAGGGTGACGGTGGTGCTGGTGGTGGGGGCCAGATTAAGAGGGCAGGCTTCTTCTTCAACGCTAACATCGAGGTTCACGTTAGCCGCTTCAGCCAGCAGCGACTCTGGATCACCGGTCATGCTGATCAGGGGGATATCGAGCCGTTGGATCAAAGGTAATAATGTGACGATTTCAGCGGTGTTGCCGGAGTTGGAAATGGCGATGACGATGTCGTCCCGCGTGATCATACCCAGATCGCCGTGACTGGCTTCACCAGGGTGAACAAAGAAAGCGGGGGAGCCGGTGCTGGCCAATGTCGCTGCGATTTTGTTGCCAATATGGCCCGACTTGCCCATGCCGGTGACGATAATACGGCCCTTGCAGCCCAGCATTAACTGGCAAGCCTGGGTGAGGTTGCCGTCAATACGCGCTGCCAGTGCTGCAACGGCGTCAGCTTCGCGCTGAATGGTGCGCAGGGCTGAGGCGTTAAAGTCGAATTCACTCATCGAGGCGGTATCCTGATTTAGTCCTATAGGCGGGAGTATAGCGGTCGATTACCCTAAGGTCAGCTGGTCGGCAGTAGAACGACGAAATACAGAACATAAAGCAGCAGCATGACGCTACCAAACTTTCGCGAGAGGTGGACGGTCGCGGCTTTATCCTTCTGTTTTCTTTGCCTGAAATAATGCACAGCGATGGAGCCGAGTAATAATAGTGTCAGCGCTGTGACGGACAGGTAGTCGCGATAAAACACGGCGCTGTCTAGCTGCAAGGGTGAAATAATGCCGGCAATTGGCATCACCGCGAGGAAGTTAAAAAGGTTGGAGCCAAAGATATTGCCGATGGCGATATCGTGATGGCCGCGCAGGGCGCTGGTCACGGAGGCGGCGAGCTCGGGCAGGCTGGTGCCAATGGCGACCACGGTCAGACCGATAATCAACTCGCTAATGCCCATTTCAGCAGCGGTAGTGATCGCCCCCCAGACGAGGATTTTTGAGCTCAACAGCATCACCAGCAGGCCGACGACAAACCACGCTGCTGCAGCCGTGTTGGAGGTGGAGGCAATATTCTCCACTTCGGCCTCTTCTTCGGGGTTGGGATGTTGGGTTTTGTATTTGACGGTCGCCCAGAGCAGTAGCGGGATGAGCGCTAGCATGACCAGGCTTTCAATACGGCCCAGCGTTTGGTCGTAGAGGCAGTAGCCCGCCAATGCTGTCACAAACAGGAGCACCGGCCCCTCCTGAAAAACCAGGTGGCGTTGGGCGGGCAGGGGTGCAATCAGTGCTGTAACGCCGAGCACTAAACCGATGTTAGCCAGGTTGCTGCCCAGGGCATTACCCACGGCGAGGGCGCCGGAACCTTCTAAGGCGGCATTAATTGAGACGATAATTTCAGGCGCAGAGGTGCCGATAGAAACGATGGTCAGGCCAATCACCATGGGCGAAATACCAAAGTTTTTCGCTGCGCTGGCGGCACCGATAACAAAGCGGTCCGCACCCCATACCAGGCCAATAAGGCCGGCAATGATTGCCATATAGGCTGGCATTAATTCATTCATTACTCGTCGCTGTTCCTTTATTTGACGTACTTTACTATTGTTTTTCTTCTGCAAGATCTGGATAGATCCACCCTTGTTTTGGCGGCGGCCGTCAGTCGCCAAAGCAGGTCGGGGATGGTATAGTGTGCGGCCAAAAAAGTCAGTCAGTTTGCGACTTTTTGAGACTAAAGCAGGGCACTTGTTTAGAAAAGAACTGTCTCTTGGTAGAGACTGTCTTTGTAGAATAATAGACAGTTAAGCTCTGTGTAAGAAGATAGAGCAGGGTAAAAAGGGCGCGATAGCCAAGCGTGCGATAACAGGAAGCAGTGGATATGTTGGTAAAACAATTACAGAAAAAATTAACATTGATGGCCCTTTGTTGGATTGGATTGGGTTGGGCTGGGCTGGTGTTTGCTGGGCAGGCGCAGGCAAATTGTATGGCGTCCGAAGCGGTAACGGCAGAAGCTGCCCTTTCGCCCTATCAGTTGATAGGCTCGATAACGGATGAGGTGCTGGCTGAGATCGATCGCCATCGCGCAGAGCGTGATGACAGTGCTGACGAAATAGTAAAGCAGCAGCAGTTCGACTGCTTTGTCGGGCAGGTCGACCAAATTCTTGGAAAAGTCGTCGACTTTGACTGGATTGCACTCAAGGTTATGGGTGGCTACGGCAAGGCAGCCAGTGCCGAGCAAAAAGCACAATTTGCCGAAACGTTTCGCGCCGGCCTGGTTGAGACCTACGGCCGCGGACTGTTGAGTTACAGCAGTGAAAAAATTGAACTCCTGCCTGCAGAGGAAATCGGTGATAAGCGTAAGGTTACTGTGCATCAGCAGATAGTGGGGGAGGATGCCTCTTACCCTCTGGACTATACGATGGGCCTGAAAAATGGGCAGTGGAAGGTTATTAATGTCATCATCAATGGCATTAATTTGGGTAAAACCTTTAGAGGACAATTTACGCAATCGTCACAAAATAATGATGGCGATATCGATAAAGTTATTGCCAGCTGGGACAGTGGCGTGAGTGAGAACGGGTAAATCATGGATATTGAAGAAATTAAACGTTTATTGCAGGTTGCTCTGCCGGACTGTGAAATCACTGTCGAAAGTGAAGGCTCTCATCTAAACGTGAGCGTCGTTGGCGATGTGTTTGAAGGCAAGCGTCCTGTGCAGCGTCAGCAATTAGTCTATGGTGCGCTGAATGAGCAGATTGCTTCAGGTGCGGTACACGCGGTGAATATGAAGCTCTGCACACCGGCCGAATGGCAGGCTAGTTAAGCGACAAGTTACGGGGTTGGTGTTTTCTAAGCACTGACCGATCAAACTCAAGCATTAGTAAAATCAGGCGCGAGTATGGCAGAACAGACGCTGTCCTTTCGTGTTCTGATTATTAGCGGATCTACACATGGATAAACTGCTGATTACCGGGGGCACTCCGCTTTCGGGTGAAATTCGAATATCTGGCGCGAAGAATTCAGCCTTGCCTATATTGGCAGCGACTTTGCTGGCTGAAGATCCTGTGACGGTGTCGAACCTGCCTCACCTGCATGATGTGACCACCATGATCGAGCTTCTCGGTTGCATGGGGGTGAGTGTTATTGTCGATGAGAAAATGCGTGTCGAAGTGGATGCTAGCACCCTGCACACACGCAGTGCGCCCTATGAGCTGGTGAAAACCATGCGCGCCTCGATATTGGTGCTGGGGCCTTTGCTGAGTCGTTTTGGTGAGGCGGAAGTGTCCTTTCCCGGTGGTTGTGCTATCGGTAGCCGGCCGGTTGATTTGCATTTGCACGGGCTCGAATTGATGGGCGCTGATATTTCCATTGAAGGCGGTTATATCAAGGCCAAAGTCGATGGGCGATTGAAAGGCGCTCATATCTTTATGGATACGGTTTCTGTGGGTGCTACGGAAAACCTGATGATGGCGGCGAGTTTGGCGGAAGGCAAAACGGTGATTGAAAATGCTGCTCGCGAGCCAGAGATCGTCGACCTTGCCAATTGCCTGAATGCACTGGGTGCCGATGTTCAGGGCGCTGGCGGCAATAGCTTGACCATTAATGGCGTACCAAAACTGTCTGGCGGCAGTTACAACATCATGCCCGATAGAATTGAAACCGGTACGTATCTGGCTGCGGCTGCGGCAACGCGGGGCAAAGTAAAGTTGCGTGACACCGACCCCCATATCCTCGAATCCGTTTTGCTCAAGCTGGAAGAGATGGGCGCTAAAATCACTACGGGTGATGACTGGATTGAACTCGATATGGAAGGGCGTCGCCCCAAGCCTGTGCAGTTGCGAACGGCCCCTTACCCCGGCTTTCCCACCGATATGCAGGCTCAGTTGACGGCGGTCAACGCAGTGGCGGACGGTGTTGGCATGGTGACGGAGACCATTTTTGAAAATCGCTTGATTCAAACCCACGAGCTCAACCGCATGGGTGCGAATATTGTGCTTGAAGGCAATACTGCGATTGTTACCGGTGTTGAAAAGTTGATGGGCGCGCCGGTTATGGCTTCTGATTTAAGAGCGTCGGCGAGCTTGGTGATTGCCGGTTTGGTGGCGGAAGGTGAAACCGTTGTCGAACGTATTTACCACATTGACCGCGGCTATGAATGCATCGAAGAAAAACTCCAGCTACTGGGCGCGAATATTCGCCGTGTGCCGAATTAAGGCCAGGCTACTCGGCGACTTGCTTGCAAATTGAACGGACTGAAGTGCTTGAATTGTTTTGAAGCACTTGAACTCCCTTAAAGTGATTGAACTACCTTAAAGCGATTAATTATGAGTCAGTTGACGATCGCGCTCACCAAGGGGCGCATTCTTAAAGAAACCCTGCCATTACTGGCTGAAGTGGGTATTGAGCCCAGCGAAGATATCGCCAGCAGCCGCAAATTAATGTTTGCGACGAATCGAGACGATATTCGCCTGCTCGTACTGCGCGGTACCGATGTGCCTACTTATGTACAGTTTGGTGCGGCCGATCTCGGTATCGCCGGTAAAGACACCCTGCTTGAAAATGGCGGCGATGGTTACTATGAGCCTATCGACCTGGGTATTTCCCGCTGCCGTTTAATGACGGCGGGCATGGTCGGTGCTGCCCCGGTGACAGGGCGTATTCGCGTCGCCACCAAATACGTTAATGTGGCGCGACGTTATTACGCAGAGAAAGGCCTGCAGGCCGATATCATCAAGCTCTATGGTGCGATGGAATTAGCGCCGTTAATTGAGCTGTGCGATGAAATTGTCGACATCGTCGACACCGGCAATACCCTTAAAGCCAATGGTCTGGAGCCTCGCGAACTGATTGGCGATGTTAGCTCAAGACTGATCGTCAACAAGGGTGCGTTGAAAACCAAACACAAGCTGATTCAGCCCTTACTCGAAGGCTTTAGCGCCCTAGTTGCTTCTCGGGCACAAAGTGAAAACGAGGCCGCCAGCGCGTGAGCGAACTCAGGCCGCTAATGCTGGATGCCGCTGATGCTGATTTCAGTGCTCGCCTCGATACATTGCTCGCCTGGCAGCCCGAATTGGCAGGCGATGTGGTTGCGGTTGTTAATGAAATTATCGCGGCTGTACGTAGCGACGGTGACAAGGCGGTGCTCGAATACACGCGCCGTTTTGATCGGCGTGAAGTCGAGAATATTGATGAGTTAGACATTAGCCGTGAGACCCTGCAGCAGGCTCTGGTAGATTTACCCGCCGAGCAGCGAGAGGCTCTTGAAACGGCGGCAGAACGCATTCGCAGTTATCACCAGCACCAAAGGCAGGAATCCTGGCAATACCGCGAAGCCGATGGCACTGTGCTGGGCCAAAAAATTACACCCCTGCAGCGTGTGGGTATTTATGTGCCCGGTGGCAAGGCGAGTTACCCCTCCTCGGTGCTGATGAATGCGCTACCGGCGAAAGTGGCGGGTGTCGATGAAATCATTATGGTGGTGCCAGCTCCCGGTGGGGATTTGAATCCGGCTGTATTGGCCGCCGCCGCGATTGCCGGTGTCGACCGCGTGTTTACTATTGGCGGCGCTCAGGCCGTTGCTGCACTGGCCTACGGGACGTCGTCCATTCCGCAGGTCGATAAGGTAGTTGGCCCTGGCAATATCTATGTCGCCACCGCAAAAAAAGCCGTGTTTGGTCAGGTGGGTTTGGATATGGTTGCCGGGCCATCGGAGATTCTGGTGATTTGTGATGGCGAAACATCGCCTGACTGGATCGCTATGGATCTGTTCTCTCAGGCCGAGCACGATGAGCAGGCGCAGTCGATTTTAATCAGCCCCGATGCTGATTTTTTGCAGGCTGTACAGGCCAGTATGAACAAGCTGCTTGATGAGATGCCAAGGCGCGACATCATCAAGGCCTCAATCAATGGCCGCGGTGCGCTGATTAAAGTTGCTGATCTCGACGAGGCGGTGCGCATCTCCAATCGTATTGCCCCGGAGCACCTGGAATTATCGGTGGCCGACCCGGACGGGATGCTTGTCGATATTCGCCACGCTGGTGCTGTTTTTCTGGGTCGTCATACTCCGGAGGCACTGGGCGATTACTGTGCAGGCCCCAACCACGTGTTGCCGACCTCGACCACGGCGCGTTTCTCATCGCCCCTGGGTGTCTACGATTTCCAAAAGCGCACCTCATTGATTGCCTGCTCCCCAGAGGGCGCAGCAAAACTGGCCGACACGGCTGCCGTGCTGGCGCGTTGTGAATCCCTCGAAGCCCATGCGCGTTCCGCTGACTACCGACGCTAATTGCCGGGCTTTGCTCGGCGCGTTAATCAAATTTAAATTAATTAAGTGGTGAAACGATGACCCGGCGTCTGTGGAGCGATTTTGTCAGTGAGCTCGAACCCTATGTGCCGGGTGAGCAACCCCGTGTCGATAATCTCGTCAAACTCAATACTAATGAAAACCCCTATGGCCCCTCGCCCCGGGTAGCTGAAGCCATCAAGGCCGAGCTGGGTGATGAGTTGCGCCTCTATCCGCCGCCGAATGCAGATGCTTTAAAGCAGGCGATTGCTGATTATCACGGTGTTGATATCAGGCAGGTCTTTGTCGGCAATGGTTCTGATGAGGTGCTGGCCCACGCGTTCAATGGTCTGTTTCGCCACGGTAAGCCGCTGCTGTTTCCCGATATTACCTATAGTTTTTATCCGGTTTATTGCGGTTTGTACGAGATTGAAGAGCGCAGAATTCCGCTCACCGATAGCTTCGAAATTGCGGTGGATGATTACCTCGTGCCTAATGGCGGGATTATCTTCCCCAACCCTAATGCGCCGACCGGGCGTTTGTTATCCCTCGATAGAATTGCCTCGCTGCTGCGTCGTAACCCTGATTCCGTAGTGTGTGTGGACGAGGCCTATATTGATTTTGGTGGCGATAGCGCCATTGCTCTGGTCAACGAGTTTGATAATTTGCTGGTGATTCAAACCCTGTCGAAGTCACGCTCGCTAGCGGGGCTGAGGCTGGGTTTTGCCATTGGTCATCCGGAGTTGATTGAAGCCCTTGAGCGCATTAAAAACAGTTTTAATTCCTACCCCGTAAGCCGTCTGGCTATCGCTGGTGGTGTTGCGGCTTTCGCCGATGAAGCGTATTTCAGGCAAACCTGCGACACAGTGATCGCCAGTCGCGTGGCGCTGGTCGAAGCACTGGAAAAGCTGGGTTTTGAGGTGATTCCCTCCGCCGCAAACTTTGCGCTTGCGCGTCATCCCGACTATAGCGGTGAGTATTTAATGGCGGCCCTGCGTGAGCGTAAGATTATTGTGCGTCACTTTCATGCAGCGCGTATCGAGCAATTTCTGCGCATTACCGTCGGCACGCCGCAGCAAATTACTTTGCTACTCGCGGCACTGGAAGAGATTATTGCCTGAAATCAGTTCAATGGGCCGCCCAGTAAACGCTTTAACTTTCGGGGCGAATGCCGGCGATAGCCTTAATCGTCAACCAAATATCCTTGCGAATAATTCGTAGCTCTATTGGGTCGCCCGGTGCTAGATCGGCAATCATGTTGATTTCGCTGGAGCCATCGCTGACGGCCTGGCCATTAATATGAGTGATGATATCGCCGGGTTGCAGGCCGCTGTTATAGGCCGGTCCGTAGATGGGCACGGCGGTGATAATTAAGGCCGTGGGAGGTGATAGCTCTAACTGGGCAGCGATGGTCGGCGCTAGTTGCTGCACTTCGACACCCAGCCAGCCGCGAATAACCCTGCCGTGGGCAATGATGTCGTCGAGCACTTTAATCGCCATCTCTGTGGGAATGGCAAAGCCGATGCCGACAAAAGATGTTTCGTTCAGCGTCGCCGAATTGATGCCAACGAGATTGCCGTAGGCGTCGATCAATGCGCCACCTGAGTTGCCCGGATTAATAGCCGCGTCAGTTTGCAGGTAGTTCTCGTAGCGATTGAGGCTCAGGCCACTGCGTCCGGTGGCGCTGATAATGCCCTGGGAAACTGATTGGCCAATGCCGAAGGGATTGCCGATGGCCAGCACAATATCACCGACTTCTGATTTTACCCGGCTGTCTTCGCTGACGCGGGGAATGGCTTTTAGCTGGTCGAGATCTATTTTTAGTACCGCGAGATCGGAATCTCTGTCGGTGCCAACAATCGTGGCTTTGGCTTCGCGCCCATCATAAAGCAGGGCGACGACTTCTTCGGCACCGGCGACGACATGGTTGTTGGTGAGGATAAAGCCGCGCTCATCAATGATGACCCCGGAGCCGAGAGACGATTCCATACGCTGTCGTTGCGGTATATTGCTGCCGCCGATAAAGCGCTGAAAAACAGGGTCATTAGCCAGGGGGTGGCTCACCCGGGTGCGGGTATAAATATTGACTACCGAGGGTGCAGCTCTGCGCACTGCGGCAGCATAAGAGGTAACGATGCCGGGTGCCTGTTGTTTTATTATCGTCGCAATGGGCGTGTTTTGCGTTGAAATGGCACCGTTGCTAATAAACTGGGGGAATAGCACAGTGACGATAGTCGCGATGATGAGGCCAAAGAGGGTTGGCCAGCCGAAATATCGTAATAGTCGCAAGGTCTAAGATCCGCTGATGGTTTCTCAAGTGTTGGTGGTATTATGGCACACCCCGGAACACCCCTGCCTGCGATCATTGGCAGCCGGTTCGAAACAGTTTCTATGTTCCAGTGCGACCCGCAATGGAGCAGGAAAATTACAGTCATTAGTAACTAATGGAGAGTGAAAATATGAGTGGTCTTGTTAATCCCCACGGCAGTGATGTTCTGCTACCTTTATTACTGGAAGGAGAAGCGCTGGCAACGGCAAAAGCGAAGGCAGAGAGTCTGCCTAAAGTGATTTTGGCCTCCCGCGAAGTGGGCGATCTTATTATGCTCGGCATCGGTGGCTTTACACCACTCGACGGATTTATGGGCAAGGCAGACTGGCAGGGTGTTTGCGACAATATGCACATGGCCAACGGTTTATTCTGGCCGATTCCGATTACCTTGTCAGTGAGCCAGGCTCAAGCCGATGAGCTTGAGCTGGGTGCTGAAGTGGCGCTGGTTGACGGCGAGACAGACGAGTTGATGGGCGTGCTGACGCTGTCTGAAAAGTACAATATTGATAAGGCTCACGAGTGCCAGCAGGTATTTACCACCACCGATCCAGATCATCCCGGTGTTGCCATGGTGATGAACCAGGGTGACGTTAATCTGGCGGGTAAGGTTGCCGTCTTTTCTCAGGGCGACTTCCCCAGCAAGTACGAAGGGGTCTATATGACGCCGGCGCAAACTCGCGAGTTGTTTGAGGCCAAAGGCTGGTCGACGATTGCCGCCTTTCAAACGCGCAACCCAATGCATCGCTCTCACGAATATCTGGCGAAGATCGCCATCGAAATTTGTGACGGTGTGATGGTTCATTCTCTATTGGGCAAGCTGAAGCCGGGAGATATTCCCGCTGAAGTGCGCCAGGAAGCGATTGGCACTTTGATTGAAGAGTACTTTGTCGACAACACCGTGGTGCAGTCGGGCTACCCCCTAGATATGCGCTATGCCGGCCCCCGAGAGGCGCTTTTGCATGCCCTGTTTCGTCAAAACTACGGTTGCACTCACTTGATTGTTGGTCGTGATCACGCGGGCGTGGGCGACTACTACGGGCCTTTCGACGCCCATCATATCTTTGATGAAATCCCCAAAGATGCGATGGAAACTGTGCCACTGAAAATCGACTGGACCTTCTGGTGCAATCGTTGCGACACCATGGCGTCAATGCGTACCTGCCCTCATGGTGCCGATGATCGCGTGCTAGTGTCGGGTACCAAACTGCGCAAGGCGCTGTCAGAAGGTGGTGAGGTCGAGGCAAACTTCTCTCGCCCTGAAGTGCTGGATATTTTGCGTAAGTACTACGCAGGCTTAAGCGATGAAGATAATGTCGAGGTTAAGTTGTCGGGTCACTCCGCTACTTAAATTCGTCGCGCACAAAAAAGCCGGGCTAATACCCCGGCTTTTTTAATGTAACAAATTTGATCAGACGCTACTGTCAAATGAAAGTGATTAAGCGACCTTGGTTGTGGGGTCGTCGTCTTCACTGTTGTTTTCGCTCTCGGCGAGTTCTGCTGCAGGCTGTGCTGCTGTACTGGCTTTATTTTTTTCCAGACCGTAGCTTTCATCCAGTATCCCGTTAATATCGGGGGTGTAGTCTTTGGGTGGCTGCGGGCTGCCAATAGTGCTGCTATCTACAGCGTGAGAAATACCCAGATTGCCGGAACCTGCCTCGAGTAATTTGTTGCTGATTTCAGGGTTGGTGAGCGTCATGGCGCTGGCGGCGAGATGCTGGTGTACTTCTTTATAGCTGTGAGTCAGATTATTAACCAGCTCGGAAGTGGTGATGAAATGCTCGGTCACCTTGTGCTGATAGGTTTTCAGCTCATCATCTTTTTTGCGCAATTCTTCCGTCAGTGTGCGGCGCTGCCTGGTAGCACCAGAGAGAGTACGGCCGACAAAAGTGCCGATGACGAGGCCAATAGCAAGGCTGGCCAATGCGATTGTGATGGGGTCTGTGGGCACGTGAGTACTTCCTTTTATGAATTTAATAGGTGGGGATTCTATCTTGAACCGCGTGCAGGTTGAATAGCTGGGCGATGAATATTTACTATCTTCTGGCAAGAGTGGGTCGTTGATCCTTCATTAAATAAAGATTACCTGGGTCGAAAAAATGAGTAAAAAAACACAAGTCACATTGAAGGGTGCGGCGGGTCAAATTGAGGCTCTGATTGAAGAAGGGCTTGCCGATGGCCCGTTCAGTGCGCATGGCTATGTGGCGGTTATCTGCCATCCTCACCCGCTGCACGGTGGCGCCATGGGTAATAAAGTGGTATCGACATTGGCGAGGGTTTATCGCGAGCTAGGTATTACTTCTCTGCGCTTTAACTTTCGAGGGGTGGGTGCCAGCGGGGGAGAGCATGATGAGGGGCGGGGTGAGGTGGACGATGTATGCCTGGTGAGCGAGTGGCTGCTGGCTGAGTATCCGGGGAGTCAATTATTGCTTGCAGGCTTTTCTTTTGGCTCGGCCATTGTTGCCGCTGCGAGCGAGCGGATGACCGTGGCGCACATGATTCTGGTTGCGCCACCGGTAATGCGTTATAGCTATGCCCCGCAAGGGTCGTTTGCTTGTCCGGTAACGATGGTGCTCGGTGGGCAGGATGAGCTGGTGGATATTGAAAGTGTACTCGAGTGGCGGGAAGCTCTTGATTCACGAATAGAGCCAATAGTTATCTCCGAGGCGAGCCACTTCTTTCATGGCCAGTTGAATAGCCTGCGAGAAAAGCTCGAGGCACAACTGGATGTTTTCTTAACCAGGGCCTAGGTGTGCTGATGAGCCGCTTGCGCACTTTGTGCGGCACGAGTAGAGTGGCCGCCCAGAATAGTTATGCCTCTAACCCCATGTGCCATTCACTACAGTCAGCCCTTAATTGATGTCTTCTTCTCCCCTACAACGCTATGAAAAAGATTTGCTACAAGAGGGGTTTTTTGCCGACTCGGCGCAGCGTTTCGCCGTGGAAAAGCTCCAGTCCGTTTATGAGCAATTAATAGCGGCAAGCGAGGTGAAGGTTGGGCTGTTTGATCGTCTGCGGGGACGGCAGCGTGATCATGCACCTGTTAAAGGGCTGTATTTTTGGGGTGGCGTGGGGCGGGGTAAAACCTACCTAATGGACAACTTTTACGAGAGTCTGCCCTTTGAGCAAAAAATGCGCGTGCATTTTCATCGCTTTATGCGCCGCGTCCACAGTGATCTCACTAAGTACAGCGGTGTAAAAAACCCGCTGGAGAAAGTGGCAGCAGGTATTGCCAAAGATGCGCGAGTGATTTGCTTTGATGAGTTTTTTGTTTCCGATATTACCGACGCGATGATCCTGGGTGGCTTGATGGAGCTGCTCTTTGATCGAGGCGTAACGCTGATAGCGACGTCTAATATTGTTCCCGACAGGCTTTACACTAATGGTTTGCAGCGTCAGCGCTTTTTGCCGGCTATTGCTCTGGTAAAGCAGCATTGTGAAGTGGTGAATGTCGATAGCGGTACAGATTACCGCCTGCGCGCCCTGGAGCAGGCTGAGCTCTACCACTCGCCGCTGGATGAACAGGCGGAGGTATCACTGCACCGCACCTTCGATAGCTTGGTGCCGGCGCGTGATGAGCTGCGTGAAAATGTTGCGCTGGAAGTGGAGGGGCGGGATATCCCCTGTCGCTTTGTCGCCGAGGACGTGGCCTGGTTTGATTTTCTGGCCCTATGCGATGGGCCGCGCAGTCAGAATGATTACATTGAGCTGGCGCGAGAGTTTCACGCGGTGCTGATTAGTGATATTCCACAGCTAGGGCGCGATAGTGAAGATCAGGCCCGTCGTTTTATCAGTCTGATTGATGAGTTTTACGATCGTAATGTGAAGCTGGCGATGTCGGTTGCCGTGCCTCTTGAGTCTATCTATAGCGGTGGTAATTTAGCCTTTGAGTTTGAACGCACCCTGAGTCGCTTGCTGGAAATGCAATCTCATGATTATTTGGCGCGCGAGCATCGGCCCTGATAACGCTTGATTTTGTTAGGCAGTGATTAATTCTAAAAAGGTATTCGTAATAAAGGTGAATATCTGCTTGAACTTCCTCTCACTCATCGGTAGAATTCGCGCTCTTTTCTGGGAGCCACCTGATTTCAGGTAACGATTCAATGAAAACATTTAGCGCGAAACCCGAAACAGTTCAGCACGATTGGTATGTCGTCGATGCCGCCGATAAAACGCTGGGTCGACTAGCGAGTGACATTGCGACGCGTCTGCGCGGCAAGCACAAGCCTGAGTATACGCCCCATGTTGATACGGGCGACTACATCGTCGTCGTCAATGCCGAAAAGGTGCGTGTGACGGGTAAAAAAGCAACTAACAAGCTGTATTACCACCACACAGGTTTCCCTGGTGGAATTAAGTCAATTAGCTTCGAAAAGTTGATCGACAAGGCACCTACGCGTGCACTTGAGAAAGCGGTAAAGGGCATGTTGCCCAAGGGTCCGCTGGGTCGGGCTATGTATAGCAAGTTGAAAGTGTACGCCGGGGATGCGCATCCTCATGCCGCACAACAACCGCAAGCACTGAATATTTAACGGGACGCATGACAATGGCTGAAACTTATTACGGTACAGGTCGACGCAAAACGTCGGCAGCTCGAGTGTTTATCACTAGTGGTAGCGGTAATGTTACGGTAAATAACCGTACTCTTGAGCAGTATTTTGGTCGCGAAGTGGCACGTATGATAGTACGTCAACCGCTGGAGCTGGTCGAAGCGGTCGATAAATTCGATTTAAAAATCACCGTTAGCGGTGGTGGTAGTTTTGGGCAAGCCGGTGCAATTCGCCACGGCTTGTCACGTGCATTACTGGCTTACGACGAAACTCTGCGTTCACCTCTGCGTCAGGCGGGCTTTTTGACTCGCGATGCCAGAGCAGTTGAGCGTAAGAAAGTGGGTCTGCACAAAGCACGTAAGCGCCCACAGTTCTCGAAACGCTAATAACTTTACGTTTTGTAAAAAGAGCCCGACTTTATGTTGGGTTTTTTTTGTTCTAAAACATAGGGTTGGCTGATTGGCTGCCGGTCTCGGCTTGTAAACCCCTATGCATTTCATTACTATTACTCGCCATTTTTATCTGTGCGCGGGTACAGGTTTTATCAGCTGCAATAAAAAAGCGCAGCCAATCTTTTTTCTGCCTTAATTTAGGGGAGCTCATATGAGCAATGAGGGTGTCAATCAGGGGCGTCGCCGCTTTTTGACTGCAACTACCTGCGCTGTTGGCGCGGTAGGTGCAGCAGGCGCAGCGGTGCCATTTGTCGGTTCCTGGTTTCCAAGTGCGAAAGCGAAAGCAGCCGGAGCACCGGTACGAATCAATATTAGTCGCATTGAGCCGGGCCAGATGGTCGTTGAAGAATGGCGCGGGCAGCCGGTCTATATTATCCGTCGCACCCAGGAAGCTCTCGATTCACTGGCTAAGTTGACCGATAAATTACGCGACCCTAACTCTGAAAAGTCGAAGCAGCCTACTTATGTTGATCCTGTTAACAGGGCCTCGAACGCGGAATACTTGATCATGGTTGGCCTGTGTACTCACCTTGGTTGCGCGCCGATGTATCGCCCCGATGTGGGTGCGACTGATCTTGGCGGTGATGAATGGTTGGGTGGTTTTTTCTGCCCTTGTCACGGTTCCAAATTTGATCTTGCGGGACGTGTTTATCAGGGCGTGCCTGCACCTCTGAATCTTGTAGTACCTCCCCACAATTATGAAAGTGAAAATGTGGTGATGATCGGTATTGATGAGGAGAGCGCATAATGAAATTGATCATGTTTCTGTGGAACTGGTTTGATGAACGTCTGCCGGTTCAGCGTGCCTGGGATACCCATATGGGTAAGTACTACGCGCCGAAGAACTTTAATTTTTGGTACTTTTTTGGGGTTTTGTCTCTACTGGTACTCGTCAATCAGTTGCTCACGGGTATTTGGTTAACGATGAGCTTTGAACCCTCGTCTGATGGTGCTTTTGCCTCGGTCGAATACATTATGCGCGATGTCGATTACGGCTGGATTCTGCGTTATATGCATTCCACGGGTGCCTCGGCATTCTTTATCGTCATCTACCTGCACATGTTTCGTGGCTTGCTATACGGTTCTTATAAAGCACCTCGTGAGCTGGTGTGGCTGTTTGGCATGGCGATTTATCTGGCGCTGATGGCTGAAGCATTTTTGGGCTACGTGCTACCTTGGGGGCAAATGTCCTATTGGGGAGCGCAGGTTATTATTTCCCTGTTTGGCGCTATTCCCTATATCGGTGATGCCATTGTGGAGTGGGTGCGTGGTGATTATCTGATTTCAGGTATTACCCTTAATCGCTTCTTTGCGCTGCATGTGGTTGCTGTGCCCATCGTTCTGCTCGGTCTGGTGGTCTTACACCTCCTGGCTCTGCACGAAGTGGGTTCTAACAACCCCGACGGCATTGAGATTAAGAAAAACAAAGATGAGAACGGTATACCTCTTGACGGTATTCCCTTCCATCCCTACTACACGGTGCACGATCTGGTGCCGATCGTAGTTTTCATCTTTATTTTCTGCTTCATCCTGTTCTTTATGCCAGAAATGGGCGGCTATTTTATTGAGCATGCAAATTTCGAAATTGCTAACCCACTAAAAACACCTGAGCACATTGCGCCTGTTTGGTATTTCACGCCTTACTATTCAATGTTGCGTGCGGTACCCGATAAGTTTATGGGCTTTTTAGTGATGGCGGCAGCTGTAGCGATTCTTTTCGTATTACCTTGGCTTGATCGTAGTCCGGTGAAGTCGATTCGGTATAAGGGTAATGCTAGTCGTATTGCTATAGTGCTTTTCGCTGCTGCCTTTGTGATCCTTGGTATTCTGGGTATGAAAGCGCCTTCACCTGCGCGTACTGCGCTGGCGCAGATTTGTACTGTTATCTACTTCCTCTACTTCCTGGCGATGCCGGTTTGGACCAAGATGGAGAAAACCAAACCAGAGCCTGCCCGAGTCACGATGGATGGCGGTATGGGTACTTGGCGGGCATTGGGCGTATTGCTTGTTATCATCGGTTTGATTTTCGTGCCACTTAAAGCGGTCGGCTCTTCGTCGAATTTTGACTGCGGCACTATTGCTTGCGATCACTTTGAGGCTGAGCCAGAAAATAAGCCTTCTTTACAAAATGGTGCCAAGCTCTTCGTTAACTACTGCATGGGTTGCCATTCTGCGAAGTATCAGCGCTGGGAGCGTGCGGCAGATGACTTGGGTATTCCCCACGGCATGATGATGGAAAATCTTGTTTTTAGCGGCCAGAAAATTGGCGGCTTGATGGGTATCTCTATGGCTGAGCGCTCGGCAAAAGCATGGTTCGGTGCTGTGCCCCCCGACCTGACTCTGGTCACCAGAGCGCGTTCATCGAAGTGGGTTTATACTTATCTGCGTAATTTTTATGCCGATAGTAGTCGCCCGGTTGGTATCAATAATAAAGTCTTTAAAGACGTGGGTATGCCTCACGCCTTGATGGATTTACAGGGCCTGCAAGGTTGCGCTCCAGGCCCTGTGCTTGCTCACAATGGCGGTATTAAAGTTGATCCTTTGACCAGCAAGCCTTTGCTCGATGACCCCTGTGGCTCCTTTGAGCTGCTGAGTGAGGGTAGTATGTCGCCAGAAGAGTTTGATGGTGCCGTTTACGACTTGGTTAACTTTATGGCTTATATGGCTAACCCGATGGTGGTAGAAAGTCGTCGAGTTGGTATTAATGTTCTTTTGTTCCTCGCCTTTTTATTGATATGGGTGTGGTTGTTAAATCGTGAGTACTGGAAAGATATTCACTAATAAATTTGCTGTGTAAGTAAATTTTCCCTATCGCATGAGGTGGTTTTAATGGGCGTTGTTTCGAAGCGAACATCGATGACATTTTTTTCTGATCCGGCAAGTCATTATTGCCACAGAATAAGAATTGTCCTCGCAGAAAAAGGTGTGACAGTCGATATTGAAGAAGTTGACCCTAATGCTATCCCTGAGGAGTTGGTTGAACTCAACCCTTATGGCTCAGTGCCTACTTTGGTCGATAGGGATTTATCACTGTACGAATCCAAAGTGATGATGGAATATCTTGATGAGCGTTTCCCCCATCCGCCGTTGCTGCCAGTTTATCCAGTAGCTCGGGCCTTAAGTCGTCAGTACATGCACCGTATTGAAAAAGACTGGTGTGAAAAAGTAGATGTGATTGTTGCCAATAAAGATGCGAAAAAGGTAGATAAAGCGCGTAAAGAGCTGCGTGACAGCTTTCTTGGTATTGCGCCTATTTTTACCGATAAGCCCTATTTCATGTATGAAGAATTTACCCTGGTTGACTGCTGTCTAGCGCCTCTTTTGTGGCGACTTGAAAGTCTGGGTATTGATATACCCAACACTCGCCAGGCTAAACCCTTGCATGACTACATGCGGCGCTTGTTCGAGCGCCCAGCTTTTCTGTCCAGCTTGACCGAGCCAGAGCGGGATATGAACATCTGATTAAACTGGCAGCTGTATTTAGTGCCAGATTCGTAGGTAACGCCAATGGCGATGACTTCCAACAAGCCCTATTTAGTTAGGGCTTTTTATAACTGGATAATAGATAACGACTGCACCCCTCACGTTGCTGTGAACGCGATGGCTGTGGGCGTGGAGGTGCCCCAAGTATATGTTAACGACGGGCAGATTGTGCTCAATGTTGCGCCTCGTGCAGTGAGTGCCTTCAATCTTGATAATGACTCTATTTGTTTTACCGCGCGTTTTGGTGGTGTGCCGACCGATATCCATGTGCCTATGCATGCCATTATCGGTATTTATGCGCGAGAAAATGGCGAGGGAATGGCTTTTGAATCATCTGATCCAGAACCTGTTGAGCTGCAAAGTGTTGACGGCAGCCCTTTAGATGAGCCGCCGTCAGGGCCAAAACCTTCTGGACCAAAACTCAGAATTGTCAAATAATCCGAGCTAATATTGTTAGCCGGTAAACCCGATAGAGAGGAATCGATAATGAATGATCCAGTCGTAATTTGCGGATATGCGCGTACGCCAATGGGCGGAATGATGGGAGCATTGGCTGATGTGCCATCACCACAGTTGGGCGCTACTGCTATAGCCGCAGCTATGGCGCGTGCTGGCGTAGACAATAACGATGTTGACGAAGCCTTGATTGGCTGTGTGTTACCAGCAGGCGTTGGTCAGTCTCCTGCTCGTCAGGCAGCGTTGGGTGCGGGCTTGCCCGTGGGTACGGGAACTACTACTGTCAATAAGATGTGTGGCTCCGGTATGAAAACGGTAATGATGGCTTGTGACACGTTGCTCGCAGGCCAGTCAGACGTGGTTGTTGCTGGTGGTATGGAGAATATGAGTAGTGCGCCTTATATTCTTAAAAAAGCCCGTGGCGGTTACCGACTCGGTAATGGTGAGTTGCTTGATCATATGTATATCGATGGTCTGCAAGATGCTTATACGGGTGGCTTGATGGGTGTTTTTGCTGAGAGTTGTGCCGGCAAATATACCTTCACTCGTGAAGATCAGGATGCTTACGCGATCGAGTCTCTGCGTCGCGCCAATGCTGCTATCGACGCGGGTCACTTCAAGCGAGAGATCGCACCGGTCACTGTTAAGACACGTAAAGGCGAGACTGTCATTGATACCGATGAGCAGCCCGGTAATGCTCGTCCCGATAAAATCCCCAATCTGAAGCCTGCGTTTAAGAAAGATGGTTCAGTGACGGCAGCTAACGCCAGCTCGATTTCGGATGGCGCTGCGGCCCTCGTGCTGATGCGCCAGAGTGAAGCAGAAAAGCGTGGTATTAAGCCTGTAGCGGTGATTCGTGGTTATACCCAGTTTGCTCAGGAGCCAGAGTGGTTCACCACGGCGCCTGTTGGGGCGATGAAAATACTATTTGAACGCACGGGCTGGTCAGCGGCCGACGTGGATCTGTATGAAGTCAACGAAGCCTTTGCCGTTGTCGCCATGGCGGCAATGAAAGAGCTGAATATTCCCCACGACAAAGTCAATGTTCACGGTGGTGCCTGTGCGTTGGGTCATCCTCTGGGTGCTAGTGGCGCGCGTATTATCGTCACCTTGCTTTCAGCCCTGGAGACCTACGGCAAAACGAAAGGTGTTGCTAGCCTCTGTATTGGTGGTGGTGAAGCAACGGCGGTCGCTGTTGAGCTTTTCTAAGCTCTGAAGTTATAGCTCCAAAAAAGCCCCGCTGGAGACAGTGGGGCTTTTTTGTGGATACATATTGGGTCTGCCTGATGGTGCTATTCAGTCGTCGACTCTTTGTTGAGTCCTTCCCAGCGTTGTACCAGATCGGGGGCGTCAATACCCAGTGAATCTAGCGTGCGGCCGACTGTTTGATTGACGATGTCCTCAATGTTGACTGGATGTTGATAAAAGGACGGTACCGGCGGCGCAATAATTCCGCCCATTTCAGTGACGATGGTCATGTTGCGTAAATGTACGAGGTGCAGGGGCGTTTCCCGCGGTAATAGCACCAGTGTTCTGCGTTCTTTCAGTGTTACCCCGGCTGCTCGGGATATCAGGTTGTTGTCTAAGCCGTGGGCGATGGAGCCCAGGGTGTTCATCGAGCAGGGAGCGACGACCATCGAATGAACAGGAAATGAACCGCTGGAGATGCTGGCACCAAAATCTTTATGGCTATGGCATACGTCCGCCAGTACTGAAATGGCTTTTTTGTCGAAGCCCGTTTCATGCTTGGCAGTGATAATTCCTGCAGGCGATAAAATCAGGTGAGTTTCCACCTCGGGCAGCTCTGCCAGTACCTGTAGCAGGCGAATGCCGTAGATACACCCGGTGGCACCGGTGATGGCAATAATGACTCGCTTGAGCATGACTTCTCCTTTGCTCCTGTTTCAAATAGATTGTAGTCGCCCGGGCAAGGTTTTGGCATTGTCTTTAATAACGGGGCTGACGAAGGGCAAAAAGTGCAGACAATAAAAAAGGGCAAAACCTTTCAGTTTCACCCTTTTTTACTTTGCGGCTCTAGTTAGAGACCCAAAGCAAATAGCGTTCTTCTACTGAGCCAGTAGAATTAGATCGCTACGATGTTCTCAGCTTGAGGACCTTTCTGGCCTTGAGTTACAGTGAACTCAACTTTTTGGCCTTCGATCAAAGTTTTGAAGCCAGAACCAGAGATTGCGCTGAAGTGAGCAAAAACGTCTGGGCCAGACTCTTGCTCGATAAAACCAAAACCTTTTGCTTCGTTGAACCACTTAACAGTACCGGTAGTAGTAGACATAGTCATTTCCTAATCATTCGAGAGTAATTTAAAGCCTTTTAATAAGGCGGTTTTGCTGGAAGTGTTGCTATTACTTATGAAAAACAGGACGAGTGTACTACTGAGGAACATCGAAATGGTGTGCATAAATATAGGACGTACTTTCAAGCTGTGGGAATTATATACCGCTTTATTGTCGAGTCAATGGTTAAGCCCCGATAAAAATAGCTTATTTGTATGTAATGCTCGCATCACTTGGTGGCGGGTTGTTTTCGATTGAATAGCGGCCTTGCTACGCGTGCTAGCAACAACCCACTGAGATCAATAATAATGGATAGAATAAAGCCGCAGCCAAGCCCGCTAATAATGGCTGACCGGTTGAGCGCGATACTGTAAGTGTAGGGGCCCCAAACCTCATTTTTTATATCATCTAGCGGTTCTAGTATTACGTGAGTGTAAGCGTTATAAGTGCCGCTGCTAAAAGTCGACCAGGCCTGTGTCAGCGACTGGTTTCGACTATAAATAACCGCGATGCTAGCGCCGCCGTCCTGTATTACTGGGTCAGGATTGTTTTGGTAGTGGGCAATGAGCTTGTCCAGGCTGCCGCCAAAATAGCGCTGGGCATCCTGCTGGAACTCTTTAAGGCTCTGGCTTGATTCTAGGAGGTGGGCCTCAAGGCTTTTTCCATATTGGTCGATAAAGCCAGGTACCTGTACGCCAATGAGCACGCCGCCGGTGAAAAGTAGTAATCGGAGGTAGTCGAGAATCTTTCGCATATTTTTGTATGAGCACCTGTATCAATTGTTATGCCGGGCGTGCAGGGCATTTACTTTGTTCTATAAGGTGTCGGAAATAATAACGATATGAGGCGGAATTTGAAACTTGCTGATTCTTGTTGAGATGTTTTGCGAGAGTGGAGGTGGTCTAGGGATTACAGATAAAAAAGAAGCGACAGTAAAAGGAGTGGTGGGCCCTCCCAGACTTGAACTGGGGACCTGCCGATTATGAGTCGGATGCTCTAACCAACTGAGCTAAGGGCCCTTCTTTTACAATAGCTTTTGCGGTGTGGTTGACTAAACTTTATCCGCCCTCCCGATATATTAATCGAGAGTTTTCGAGAGGGCGCATTATAAGAGGCTTTTCTACTATCTGCCAGATAAGATCTGACGCAGAAGGTGGTCTACTCGTCGAGAAAGCTGCGCATGTGATCGGAGCGGGTAGGGTGGCGTAGTTTGCGCAGTGCTTTAGCTTCGATTTGGCGAATACGTTCGCGAGTCACGTCGAACTGCTTGCCGACTTCTTCGAGTGTGTGATCGGTATTCATGTCGATACCGAAGCGCATGCGTAGTACCTTCGCTTCGCGGGCGGTAAGACCGTTGAGCACTTCACGTGTTGCCTCAGTCAAGCTCTCCGCCGTGGCTGAATGGATCGGCGAGTCGACGTTGACGTCTTCAATAAAGTCGCCGAGATGGGAGTCTTCATCGTCGCCAATCGGTGTCTCAAGAGAGATGGGTTCTTTGGCGATTTTTAATACCTTGCGAATTTTGTCTTCGGGCAATTCCATGCGCTCGCCAAGTTCTTCTGGCGTTGGCTCGCGCCCCATTTCTTGCAGCATTTGTCGTGATACGCGATTGAGTTTGTTAATGGTTTCAATCATGTGTACTGGGATGCGGATTGTGCGTGCCTGGTCGGCAATTGAGCGAGTAATGGCCTGGCGAATCCACCAGGTAGCGTAGGTCGAAAACTTATAGCCGCGACGGTATTCAAATTTGTCGACCGCTTTCATCAGGCCAATATTGCCTTCCTGAATAAGGTCGAGAAACTGCAGGCCGCGGTTGGTGTATTTTTTGGCGATAGAAATAACCAGTCGCAGGTTGGCTTCGACCATTTCTTTCTTGGCGCGGCGGGCTTTAGCTTCACCGATAGACATGCGGCGGTTGATGTCTTTAATCTGGGTGATGCTCAGGCCTGAGGCTTGCTCAAGAATGCCCAATTTGTTTTGTACGCGAGTGATGTCATCTAGCAGGTTTTTGATGGCCGGGGCATAGGGCTGCTTGCGCCGCGAAAGATTGGCAGCCCACTTGTCATTTGTTTCGTTGCCGGGGAAGCTCTCAACAAACTCTCTGCGTGGCATCTTGGCCTCGCGAATACACAAGGTCATGATACTGCGCTCGTGCCTTCTTACTTCATGCAGGGCGATACGAACCCGTGAAACCAGAGGGTCGTACTGTTTGGGTATTAGCTTTAAGTACTTGAACAGATCGCCCAGCTCCGCGATATTTGTTGTGGCGCTGTCGGTGTTGCGACCGTGGCGAGCGATTGCGCGTTTTGTTTTGTCATTCTGCTTGTGGATGTCGCCAAAGCGGGTGGCGGCCTCTTCAGGGCAGAGTCCACCTTCGTGCTGCTCTTCCTCTTCTTCCTCTTCTTTTTCGCCGGCAGCGATGGCTGCAGCATCTTTTTTACTCTGCTCGAGTGCGGAGGGCACATGGTCTACAGGGTTGAGGTAGCCAGCAATAATTTCAACCAGGCGGCGTTCGCCTTTCTGTACTAACTCGTACTGGGCAACGATATCGTCGACCGTCTCAGGCCACTCAGACATAGCGTACATTACGTCACGAATGCCTTCTTCGATACGTTTTGCAATTTCGATTTCGCCTTCGCGGGTCAGCAGTTCAACGGTACCCATTTCACGCATGTACATACGTACAGGGTCGGTGGTGCGATGCTTTTCAGTTTCGACGGCAGCCAGGGCAGCGGCAGCTTCGGCAGCAGCGATTTCGTCAGCGCTATTGTTGCCTTCGTCGTTGATCAACAGGGTGTCGGCATCGGGCGCAGTTTCGAAAACATTGATGCCCATGTCGTTGATCATCTGAATGATGTCTTCAACTTGATCAGGGTCAGAAATGTCTTCCGGCAGGTGATCGTTAACCTCGGCGTAGGTTAAGTAGCCCTGCTCGCGGCCCTTGGCAATCAGTTCTTTAATGCGTGACTGTTGTTGGCTGACGTCGCTCATAGAGTATCCGTGGTTGGTGAATGGCTGAAAACAAACGCGAAATTATAGCTTATAAGTGGGGTTCTGTCTTGTAATTACAAGGCCCGTATATCAGCTATTTGGTTGTTTCATCTTTGCGCTCAAGTAGTTGTTTTATTTTGTTAATTAATTCGGGGCTGCGCTCTTCGTTGGGTAGTTCGAGCCAGATTGAAAACACTGTATTTCGGTCGTGATCGTTGAGCTGGCTTTTGGTGCTTAAATATTCGATGCGCTGCCCTATGGTTTGCTCGCCTATGGCCGAACGAAGCAGTGAATCGGCAATGTCCTGAGCCTGTTTTACATAGCTGTCAGCTGTCTGGCTGGGAATGTTTGCGAGGTCGGTAGCCGCGATACCAGCGAGCACTTCACCTTGCTCCTGGCCGTGGACGCCACGCCAATAACCGAGAATGTGGTTAAGAGTATAGTCGGGATTTTTTTCCAGCAAAGAGAATAAACCTTGAAGTATGTCGATATCGTCGAATTCAAGCTTTAACAGGGCTTCGGTGTGCTCGAGATGTTGCGCCAGCGATGGGTGGTTGATAAGTAATGCAATCAAGCAGTGTAGAGGTTTTAGTTGTAAATCTTTTTCTACCGGGGTTGTGTGACCTTTGGCTACTTTGGGCGCACGTTGGGCGTCGCCATCTTGCGGAGCATAATCCTCCGTTGGGGGGTAGTTGTCGTCAGCCGGGTAGTGCTCGGTATTCTCGTAGCTGTCGCCGTAGCTTTCGTAGGCATCGCTGGGGGGTGATGCTTCATTCCATTGCGGGGCGTCTTCTTCGACGGGCGGGGCGAGCAGTCCTATTAATGTATCAGTGGCAAGGCCCGTTTTTTTGGCCAGTTGATCAAGCAGTAATTGCTGGAAAATACCCGCTGGCAGTTGGTTGATCATGGGGGCTGCGAGGGTGGCGAAGCGTGCGCAGTCGTCGGCCAAGCTTAGATCGAGACCCTCTTCGCAGAGGGTAAATAGAAAGGCCGAAAGCGGCGTGGCATTACTGATGAGATTGCGAAAGCGTTCGTTGCCGATTTTTCGTACTAGCGTATCGGGGTCTTCGCCTTCATCAAGGAAAAGGAATTTGGCGCTGCGTCCGTCTGTTATTAACGGTAGGCTGGTTTCCAGCGCGCGCTTGCCTGCCTTGCGTCCGGCGTTGTCACCGTCAAAACAAAAAACTACTTCGCTGGTGTAGCGGAAGAGCTTTTCAAGGTGAGCATCGGACACGGCAGTGCCTAGTGTGGCGACTGCATTTTCTATTTCGTGTTGGGCCAGGGCGACGACATCCATGTAGCCTTCGACGACTAATAAATTGCCATTGCTCTGGCGGCTGCGATTGGCTTCGTACAGGCCGTACAACTCGCGGCCTTTGTGGAAGACCGCGGTTTCTGGCGAATTGAGATACTTGGGCTTGTCGTCACCGAGCACCCGCCCGCCAAAGGCGATAGTGCGACCTCGCGTATCGCGGATGGGGAAAATAATGCGTTCGCGAAAACGGTCATAGCGCTTGTTCTCTTCAACACGATTGACGAGCAGGCCAGAATCGGTGAGCAGCGCGATGGTCTCATCTTCAATGGCATCGTTGCTCTGCTCGTTAGTACTCTGCTGCAGACGTCTTTCGCTGATGGCTAGCAGTAAATTATCCCAGCCAGGTGGGGCGTAGCCGATCTCGAAAGTGGCCGCTATTTCGCCGCTGAGCCCCCGTTGTTTGAGGTAGTCGACAGCCTGGTGTGCGGTGTTATGTTGGCGCAGCTGGTGCTGATAGAAGCGCTTTGCCTGGTCGAGAATGTCGTACAGCGCTTTACGCCGCTTGTCCTGCGGATTGTTTTGTTGAGCCTCGCGGGGTACCTCCATACTGACGAGTGCGCCGAGGGTTTCCACTGCTTGTGGAAAGTCGACATGGTCGTAGTCCATGACAAAGCCAAAGGCGTTGCCCCCGGCGCCGCAGCCGAAGCAGTAATAGAACTGTTTTTCGGGGTTAACCGAAAATGAGGGTGTTTTCTCGTCGTGAAAGGGGCAGCGAGCGGAGTGGTTTTTGCCGGTTTTGCGCAGCTCGAGGCGGGCGCCAATAACATCGACGATATCAACTCGGTCGAGTAAATCGTCGATAAAGCGCTGTGGAATTAATCCGGCCATCAGGTTTTGTTTGGCAGGTGAAGCGAGCGGTTAATTGTTGTCGCTACACCAGCTGCGCAGGTACTACGACAGTCGAGATTTGATTTGCTTGCTAACGGCACCCATGTCGGCGCGGCCCTGTACCTGAGGTTTGAGAATACCCATTACCTTGCCCATGTCGGACATTGCCTGGGCGCCACTGGCGGTAATGGCCTGCTCGATAAGTTGTTGCAGCTCCTCATCTGTGAGTGCGGCGGGCAAAAACTCTGCGATAACGTCGAGTTCAGTTTGCTCCTGCTCAGCGAGATCATCGCGCCCGGCATCATTGAACTGGCTCAATGAGTCGCGGCGTTGCTTGCTCATTTTGTCGAGAATAGCCAATACGCGGGTGTCGTCCAGTTCAATACGCTCGTCGACTTCAATGCGTTTAATCTCGGCCTGTATCAGGCGAATAGTGCCGAGGCGAGGTTTGTTTTTAGCGCGCATCGCGGCTTTCATTTCTGTCTTGATGCGGACTTTCAGTGTTTCCTCGCTCATGGCAATATCCTGTTTTGTTATATGGTTTGAGGGCTTGCTTGTACGGCAAAAGCCGGGATGAAAAGCTTAGCCATAATGCACTGCGATGCCAAGTTAGAATGAGGCCGTTGACATTTCTGGCAGCAACAAAAAAAGCGTCGACAGGCGACGCTTCTTCTTAAACTAGCAGTAAGTACTTCCTGTCGGCGACAGTTACCCTGTCATGACCACAATAGTGGCCCTGGCCGAAGGTGTTTAGTACATACGTTGTAGCTTGCGCGACTCGCGCTGAACTTTCTTGGCGTGACGCTTAACGGCGGCAGCGGCTTTGCGCTTGCGGCACCAAGTTGGCTTTTCGTAAAACTCGCGACGGCGAACTTCTGCGAGAATGCCGGCTTTTTCGCAAGAGCGCTTAAAACGACGCAGAGCGATATCGAAAGGTTCGTTTTCTTTAAGGCGTACTGAAGGCATTTATCCTCTTTCCTGTTCTTTGGTTAACAATCTAAGGCTAACAATCTAAGTTTCGGGCTTAGGCTTTTTTATCAGCATAAGCCACATAAAATTTGGCTACAGCCCCTGTTGGGGTCGCGTATTCTATACACTTGTCACCTCGGGTGCAAAATGTTTTTGATCGTGTGCGGTGACCCAGGCTGCTAAAACCGGTTGGTTTTCACCACCTTTGCGCATTATTATGCGCGCGTACGCACTAAAGTGCTTTATTCAAAGCTGTTTTTAAGGAGAGGAATGCGAGTACTGGGCATAGAAACATCCTGTGATGAAACCGGCGTGGCTATTTATGACAGTGAAGCCGGCCTGTTGGCCGATGCCTTATATAGTCAGGTTGAAGTACACGCCGATTACGGCGGTGTCGTGCCAGAGCTGGCATCGCGAGATCACGTGCGCAAACTATTGCCGATGATCCGCCAGATTTTGGCCGACACTTCACTGCAGTCCAGCGACATCGATGGCATTGCCTACACTGCTGGCCCCGGCCTGATCGGCGCTTTAATGGTGGGCGGCTCGGTGGGTCGTTCCCTGGGCTATGCCTGGGACGTGCCGACGATCGGCGTGCATCACATGGAAGGTCATCTGTTGGCACCGATGCTGGAAAAGCAGCCACCTGAGTACCCCTTTATTGCGCTGCTGGTTTCCGGCGGGCATACCCAGCTGGTGAGTGTGCAAAATATTGGGGAGTACGAAATTCTCGGCGAGTCTCTCGACGACGCTGCGGGGGAGGCCTTTGATAAAGCCGCGAAAATGCTCGACATGGATTACCCCGGTGGGCCCCGCATTGCTAAATTGGCGGAGAAGGGCGAGGCTGGGCGCTTTCGTTTCCCTCGGCCCATGTGCGACCGCCCCGGCCTCGACTTTAGTTTTTCCGGCTTAAAAACATTCACCTTAAATACTGTTGCCAAAGAGCGCGGCGATGATGTGCTGCCCGACGAGCAAACTCAGGCCGATATCGCCTGGGCTTTTCAGGATGCCGTGGTCGATACCCTGGTCATTAAATGTCGGCGCGCAATAAAAGAAAGCGGACTTAAAACCCTGGTGATTGCTGGCGGCGTGTCGGCCAATGTGTGCCTGCGGGAACGTCTTGAAAAGGCACTGGCAAAATTCGACGCCAAAGTATTTTATGCGCGCAATGCCTTTTGCACCGACAACGGCGCAATGATCGCCTACGCCGGTTGCCAGCGATTGCTGGCAGGGCAGCACGATGACCTGACGATTCGTGCGGTGCCACGTTGGCCCCTCGATACCCTCCCGCCCTTGCAGAATAATAAGCAGGCTGTTGCGTCAGCCGCAGAGGAATAAACTATGGATATTGTTTATATCCGCGATTTACAGATTGAAACGATTATTGGCATCTACGACTGGGAGCGCGAAGTGCGCCAAACTATTTCCCTCGACCTGGAAATGGGCGCAGATATTCGCAAGGCCGCCGCGAGCGATGACATTCAGCACACCCTCAATTACAAAGCGGTTGCCAAACGTTTGATCGCCTTCGTTGAAGAGTCGCAGTGTTTATTAGTTGAGCGACTGGCGGAAGAAATTGCGGCTATTGTTCTCAGCGAATTTAATGTGCCGTGGTTGAAGCTGCGTCTCAGTAAACCGGGCGCACTGCGCGGGTCGAAAGATGTCGGCATTATTATTGAACGTGGGGAAAAGCCAGCGTGAGTGAATGTGTGCAACGTCGGGTTTACCTAAGCCTGGGTAGTAATATTGATCGTGAGAAAAACATACTTGCTTGCCTTGATGCCCTCGCCGAACATTTCGGTGAATTAATTATCTCCCCCGTTTATGAGAGTGAATCTGTCGGTTTTACCGGTGATAGTTTTTACAATCTGGTGGTGGGTATCGACAGTGCATTAAGTGTCGGCGAACTCGCGGTGATAATGCGCGACATTGAGGCTGCCAATAAGCGCAGTCGTGCAGGGCCAAAGTTTGGCCCGCGTACATTGGATATCGATATTCTGACTTGTGGTGAATTAACGGGGCTGGTCGATGGCGTTGATCTGCCGAGAGATGAGGTGACTGAAAATGCCTTTGTACTTTTGCCTCTGGTCGATATTGCCCCAAATGACAGGCATCCCATCAGCGGCAAGGCCTACCGCGATATCGCCACAAACTTTTCTGGCAGTGAGCAAAAGCTGTGGCACATTGATTTTACCTGGCGAGGCCAGTGTATTTCGAAGAAGGTTGACTCTCTTTAGTTAAGGCTTTTCCCGCCATCGACGGCGATATTTTGGCCTGTTATATAGCTAGCGCTAGTAATAAAAAATTCAGCTAAGCGAGCTATATCGTCACTGCTTCCCATGCGTTGCAGTGGAATTCTTTTTATTAATTGTTCTTGCCCATTATTTTTTTGCGTGTCATTTTCAGGCCAAAGAATAACGCCGGGCGCAATGCCGTTAACTCTAACGTTTGGCGCGAATTCTTTGGCCAGTGTTTTAGTCAGCATTTTATTACCTGCTTTGGCAATGCAATAAATACTGTGGTCTTTTAAAGGCTGATGGGCGTGAATATCGGAAATATTCACAATGCTGCCGCACTGTTTTGTTAATTCTTTTGACAGTGCCTGGCAGAGAAAAAAGGGGCCTTTTAAATTACTGCCAATTAATTCATCCCACTGACTATTCGTCGCCCTGGGAAGCGGGGTCGGATAAAAACTGGAGGCATTATTTACCAGTGCGTTGAGCTGCCCCCACTGTGTAATGCTGGCTTTTGCAAGCTGCTCAACACTGTCAATATCCAGCAGATTGGCTTGCAGGCTATGGGCGGAGTCGGCACGCATTGCATTAAGCTTTGAGCAAAGTCTTTCCGCATCGGCCGCCGAATTTTGATAGTGAATAATCACCCGATAGCCGCACCCGTGCAGCCGTATGGCAATGGCCGCACCAATGCGTCGTGCCGCGCCAGTGATTAATACCACGGGGGCTGGCTTAGGCATCGTCCTGTTCATCATCACGTTTATTTGTGGCCTTATAGTCGCTGATGCATTCGAGGCGCTTTTTATCCATCGCTTCGCCGATGGCTGCACCCTTTAGGCCCGCCTTAATAAATTCTTGACTGGTAATGGCGGTGACTTTATCGGCAAGGTTTTGTAGCCATTGTGCCGAGGGGTAGTCCACCGTTTCAAAACCAGTGCGCCCACGGGCATCGGCCATGCAGGCGAGCAGAAAACATTGCAGCTGCTGGGGCTGTCGAAATACGTCCAGGCCTTTAAGTACTTTCAATACGGTGGCGGGGCGCAGGGTTTCGATTTTATGGCAGAGTAGGTGATAGCGGGTGACGATAATGGCCAGCTTGCGAAAACGATTGGGCACCCGCAGGCGCTGGCAAAAAGTCTCTACTAAAGGTACGCCGCCCTCTTCGTGACCGATGTGGCGGGGCAATATATGTTCGGGAGTAATGCCCTTGCCCAGGTCATGCATCATTACCGCAAAGCGGACTTCCGGGCTTGGACTCAGCTTTGTCGCCTGATCCATCGCCATTAGCAAGTGAATACCCGTGTCGACTTCGGGGTGAAAGTCGGCTCGCTGGGGCACGCCGAACAGCTTATCTAATTCGGGGAATAGTACTTTGAGAGCGCCACATTCGCGCAGTACTTCAATATAGGTGCGCGGTGAATTTTCTGACAATGCTCTGAGTGTTTCCTGCCAGATGCGCTCGGGAGTTAGGTGTTCCAGCTCGCCACTGGCGGTAATGCTTTTCATTAATTCCAGGGTTTCATCGGCAACCGTAAAACCCAGAGGTTGAAAGCGAGCGGCGAAGCGAGCGACGCGTAGTACCCGTAACGGGTCTTCAACAAAGGCGGCGGAGACATGACGCAGTTTGCGCTCGGCAATATCTTGCTGGCCGTCGTAGGGGTCGATTAGTTGGCCATCGGCGCTCTCGGCAATAGCATTAATGGTGAGGTCGCGGCGCGAGAGGTCTTGCTCAAGGGTGACGCTTGGGTCGGTATGAAAAACGAAGCCGCCATAGCCGTGGCCATTTTTACGCTCGGTGCGGGCGAGGGCGTATTCTTCGTTAGTGTCAGGGTGCAGGAATACCGGGAAGTCGCTGCCCACGGCGCGAAAGCCGAGTTGCTCTAGCGCCTGGGGTTGTGCGCCAACCACAACCCAGTCGCGATCCTTAACGGCAATGCCGAGAAGTTTGTCGCGCACTGCGCCGCCCACCAGATAAATATCCATAGCCTTACTTTAGCGGTTTCAGGCTTGTTTGGCAGCAGAGCTGGCCGACTTTTGAGTGGTGAGCAGCTCTTTCAAAAAATGCCCGGTGTGCGAACCCTCGGTGTCGGCGACCTGCTCAGGCGTGCCGGTGGCGATAATCAGGCCGCCGCCGCTGCCGCCCTCTGGCCCCAGGTCAATGACCCAGTCAGCGGTTTTAATCACATCGAGGTTGTGCTCAATAACCACCACCGTATTGCCGTGGTCGCGGAAGCGGTGCAGCACGGTGAGTAATTGCTGAATGTCGTGAAAATGCAGGCCGGTGGTGGGCTCGTCGAGAATATACAAGGTTTTGCCGGTGTCGCGTTTTGACAGCTCCCGCGACAGCTTCACTCGCTGGGCTTCACCGCCCGATAACGTGGTCGCCGCCTGCCCCAGTTTGATATACGACAGGCCAACATCGCTCAGTGTTTGCAGCTTGGTGGCGATGCTGGGTACGGGGCCAAAAAAGTCGAGGGCATCTTCAATGGTCATATCTAACACTTGATGAATATTCTTGCCCTTGTAGCGAATTTCCAGGGTTTCTCGGTTGTAGCGTGCGCCCTTGCAGGTATCGCAGGTGACGTAAACATCGGGCAAAAAATGCATCTCGACTTTTTTAACGCCGTCGCCCTGACAGGCCTCGCAACGGCCGCCTTTGACATTAAAGCTGAAACGGCCGACTTTATAACCCCGTGAACGCGCCTCCTGCGTACCCGCAAACAGTTCTCGCACTGGAGTAAAAATACCGGTGTAGGTTGCTGGGTTAGAGCGGGGCGTACGGCCGATGGGGCTCTGGTCAATATCGACACATTTGTCGAGCTGCTCAAGACCGCTAACACTGGTGTGGGGTGCGGGCGTCAGGGTCGTGGCTTTATTCAGCGCCGTCGCCGCGAGCGGGTAGAGGGTTTCGTTGATGAGCGTGGACTTGCCGGAACCGGAGACGCCAGTAACACAGGTCAGCAGGCCGATGGGAATATCGATATCCACCGTCTGTAAATTATTACCGTCGACACCGCGCAGGCTGAGCTGCTTGTCAGCATCGTTGGGCGTGCGTTCAGCGGGGATGGCGATGGCTTTTCGACCGGACAGATAATCGCCAGTCAGCGAACGCTCTTCAGCGAGAATATCCTCGACCTGCCCACAGGCAATCACTTCGCCGCCGTGGACGCCTGCGCCGGGGCCGATATCGACCACGTAATCAGCGGCGCGAATCGCCTCTTCATCGTGTTCAACAACGATCACCGTGTTGCCGAGATCGCGCAAGCGCACCAGGGTGCTGAGCAGGCGCGTGTTATCCCGTTGGTGAAGGCCAATGGAAGGCTCGTCGAGAATGTACATGACGCCGACCAGGCCCGCGCCAATCTGGCTAGCTAGGCGTATGCGCTGGGCTTCGCCACCGGAGAGGGTTTCGGCGCTGCGGTCGAGGGTCAAATAATTAAGGCCCACGTCGACCAGAAAATGCAGGCGGTCGCGAATCTCTTTCAAGATTTGCTCGGCAATTTGCGCCTGTTGGCCATCGAGCTCGAGCTGCTGGTAATAATCGGCCAAATCACCAATCGACAAAGCCGTCACTTCGGGCAGGCTGCGTTCATCGATAAATACATGCCGTGCGGCTTTATTAAGACGCTGGCCATCGCAGTCAGGGCAGGACTGGGTATTTTGATATTTGGCCAAATCTTCGCGCACAGTCTGGGATTCGGTCTCCCGGTAGCGCCGCTCCATATTGGGAATAATGCCTTCAAAGCTGTGGGTGCGCTTATAAACGCTGCCGCGATCATTGACATAACTGAAGGCGATCTCTTCATTCTGGGCAGAAGTCAGCTCCTCAAAGGGTGTGTCGATATTAAAGCCATAGTGACTGGCCAACGAAGTGAGCATATTGAAGTAAAACAGATTGCGCCTGTCCCAACCGCGAATGGCCCCCTCTGAAATCGTCGCCTCAGGGTGTTGCACCACGCGGTCAACATCAAAAAACTGCTTGTTACCCAGGCCGTCACAACCCGGGCAGGCACCGGAGGGGTTGTTAAAGGAAAACACCCTCGGCTCGAGTTCGTTAATACTGTAGTTGCACCGTGGGCAGGCAAAGCGGGCGGAGAAAATATGATCGGGCTTGTCTTTGTCCTCGTCATCCATATAAGCGGCGAGCACCAGGCCCTCTGACAGGACGAGGGAGGTTTCGATAGATTCCGACAAACGCAGGGCGATATCGTCACGCACCTTAATGCGATCCACCACTACCTCAATAGTGTGTTTCTTGTTCTTCTCTAAATCCGGCAGCTCGTCGAGCTCATAGACACGGCCATCGACACGGGCGCGAATAAAGCCCTGGGCGCGCAACTGTTCAAATACATGCAGGTGCTCACCTTTGCGCTCGCGAATCAGCGGCGCAATGATCATTAGCTTAGTGCCTTCGCCCAGCGCCAGTATCTGGTCGACCATCTGGCTAACAGTTTGCGCCGCCAGCTTCTCATTGTGCTCGGGGCAGCGGGGTTCACCCGTGCGGGCATAGAGCAAACGCAGGTAATCGTAAATTTCAGTAATGGTGCCCACGGTAGAGCGGGGGTTGTGGGAGGTCGATTTTTGCTCAATAGAAATAGCCGGCGACAAACCCTCAATGTGATCGATATCGGGCTTTTCCATCATCGACAAAAACTGCCGGGCGTAGGCTGAGAGAGACTCGACGTAGCGCCGTTGGCCCTCGGCATAAAGCGTATCAAAGGCCAGTGAAGACTTACCCGACCCCGACAGCCCGGTGATTACCACCAGCTTGTCGCGGGGTATATCAATATCAATGTTCTTAAGATTGTGGGTGCGAGCACCGCGCAGTTTTATCGATTTCATGGGCTGGGCTTAACCGTTGGGCAAACGTGTAATTATAAAGGTATCTGGGATGTTAGGGATACAGGCGAATGTCTCGTTTACCGTGCAGGCTTTGTTGATTTAAGCCGTTCAATGGATACGTGAATGCCGGGCAGTGATAGCTTTTTTGAAAATGTCGAGTAGTTGCTGCGCCGAATTATCCCAGCTGAATCGTTTTACATTACATGCTGTGTTATCAGCAAGGGCTTCGAGTACAGCTTCATCGCTTATTAGTTGCTCTAAGCCCCTGGCTATTGAGTCGATATCAAGTGCATCTACGAACAAGCCTGCATCACCGGCAACTTCAGGCATTGAAGAGTTATTTGCAGTCAGCACCGGTGTACCGTAGGTCATAGCCTCAAGCAGTGGCAGACCAAAACCTTCGTGAAGTGAGGGCATGGCAAGGAAAAGTGCGTTTGAATAAAGTCCGGCCAGGGTCGCCTCATCAACATAGCCCAGTAAGCTAACGTGGTCGTTTAAATCTAAATCGGTAATTAAGGTTTCAATGTTGACACCTCCCCAGCCCTTGCCGCCGGCAATAACCAGCATGGCCTTTTCTTTCACCGGCACAGGTAGCCGAGAATAGGCGGTGAGTAAACGACTCAGGTTTTTGCGAGGTTCAAGAGTGCCAATAAATAGAAAATAAGGTCGGGTTATGGCGTTTTCTTTTAATGATAATAGGGAGGGTGATAGTGACACTTGGCTTGCACCCAAAAGTACAGTATTGATTTTGTTATTGAGAATGCTAAATTCGGCTTTAATTGCGTCAGTCGTCGCCGTTGAATCGGCGACAACAGCGTCGGCATTTTTAATGGCATGAGGCATTTGAATAGATTCGCGTAGACGTGAAATAGGGCGCATTGTTTCGCCTGCATATTTCCAGACTAAATCGTGAATTGTCACTACACGTGCCGTCGCTTTTGGTAACAAGCCGGGTAGCCGGTGGGACGGCCCCCAGAAAATATCTACCTGATCTTGCTTCGCCCACAAAGGTAAAATAAAAGCACCCCACAACTGACGAAGTACAGGGCCTTTACAGTGCAGTGTTCGGATAGTCGTAGCTTGCAGTGCAGACATTATTGCGTGAGGGAAAGGTGCAGGGCTAAAAAGGTGGAGCGAAACACCGTCCAGTTTTGACAGGGCCAGGCACATTTCTAAGGTATAGCGGCCTATGCCCGTAAGGGGGCGCGATAATAAGCGGGCGTCAACCCCAACTTTCATTTGATGTTTTGGCCATCACTTTGCAGCATCCAGCGTAGCGTTTGTTCAAGCGGGTAGGGTTGCCAGTTGTTAATAAGCGAATGTAGTCGGCTATTATCACCGACCAAAACGCGGACCTCATTGGCCCGCACAAAGTCGGGATTCACTTGCACTTCAATACCATGCCCGGTGATGTTTTCGCATAAGGCAATAATACTTCGTAATGTGTGTTTAAGGCCCGAGCACACATTAATGGTTTTGCCCGAAGGGCAAGCTTCAATCAGTTTTCTATAGGCTTCACAAACAGCACGAACATCGCCAAAATCTCTGGAAACATCGAGGTTCCCCAGTTCAATAACCGGCTTCTGTTCACGAAAGTGACTGACGATTTTAGGGATTAAAAACTTGGTGTCCTGGCCGAGCCCGGTGTAATTAAAGGGTCGGGTAATCATCAGCGGCAAGCTATCCGACCATAGTCGCGCCATATGCTCCATGGCGAGTTTACTGACCGCATAGTCGTTAGCGGGGTTTGGCCTGGCGCCTTCGTTTAGCACCCCTTCAGACTGATTGCCATACACATTGGCGCTGCTCGCCAAAAGTACCGCGCTTACATCGGGCGTATGCTGGGCGAGAGCGGCGAGTAAATTACGTGTGCCGATTAAATTGACTTGATAAAAGGCATTAGCATCGCCATGGCCAACAAAGGCGACGCCGGCAAGGTGAGCGACAGCTTGCGGTGCGGTGTCCTTAATTTCAGTAGCGACGGCGTTGGGATCAGTTAAGTCAGCTTGCAAGCCAATAACAGTATGGCCATGGGCCTCAAGCTCAGCTTTTAAGTAGCGCCCGGTAAACCCATTAAGCCCAGTGACTAATATGCGCATTAGAAAGAATATCCAGCCTTATTGCGACGCAAGTCAGCTTCAACCATCATCGCGCAAAGTTCTTCAAGCGTGGTTGTTGCCTCCCACCCCAATACATCTTTTGCCTTTTGTGCATCACCGACTAAAAGTTCAACTTCGGCTGGCCGGTAAAACTTAGGGTTAACCCGAACAATCTCATTACCCGAGGCCGTATCAATCGCCACCTCATTTTCTTCTGTGCCTTGCCATTCAATATTAATGTCAGCAGCCTTACACGACATGGTGACAAAGTCGCGCACTGTTTCAGTACGGCCCGTAGCTAACACAAAGGTATCGGCTTGTTCGGCCTGTAAAATACGATACATGCCTTCCACATAGTCTTTTGCAAAACCCCAATCACGTTTAGCATTCATATTCCCAAGCTCAAGACAGTCCAGTTTACCCAGCTTAATCTTGGCAATGCCATCGGTGATTTTACGGGTAACAAACTCAAGGCCGCGTAGTGGTGACTCGTGATTGAACAAAATCCCGCTGCTACCAAAAATATCGTAACTCTCTCGATAATTGATCGTCATCCAGTGGGCATACAGCTTCGCAACGCCATAAGGGCTGCGCGGGTAAAACGGTGTGGACTCACGTTGAGGGATTTCTTGAACTTCACCAAACATCTCAGAGGTTGATGCCTGGTAAAAACGGATCTTTGGATTAACGATGCGTATTGCTTCTAGCAGGTTAACAGCCCCGAGCCCGGTTATTTTACCGGTGGATATAGGTTGCTCGAATGAAACTGCTACAAAGCTTTGTGCAGCGAGGTTGTAAACTTGGTCGGCTTTACTTAGCTCCAACAAACGAATGGCTGAGCCAAGATCGGTTAAATCATAATCAACCAGATTAAAATTAGGGTGGTTCTTAATACCTAGCTCTTCAATCCGCCAAAAATTGGTAGAACTTGTACGGCGGTAAGTGCCAAATACTTGATAGCCTTTTTCTAAAAGGAGTTCGGCCAAATATGCACCATCTTGTCCAGTTATACCCGTGATGACTGCTGTTTTTTTCATAATAATCCTACGTATTAATTGCTATATATTTTCAAAGCTTGAAAGACCTGATAGTTGTTTCATGCGTCAAATGGTAATTGCTTCACCACAGCGTAAGCCGCTTTATTAGTCTGTATCTATTGATAAGAAATGACTCATCTATTCAGATTCACACAACTGCTCCGCTTCACTAAGTATGTAAGAAGCGGTGTCATTCCATTTTGTTGGTTGATATTCTTTTCTGATCCTTTCTTCTTTCTCTTTAACTGCTAAGGGGTTTTCAAAAAAATAGGAAAGTCTATCAACCCACTCTGATACATTCCATGGATCAAGGTATTCAATTAAATCTCCGCCCACTTCAGGGATTGAAGCCACATTCGATGCAAGGCAAAATTTCCCCGCCACAAGGCTTTCGGCCACAGGAAGCCCCCACCCTTCATATAATGACGGGTAAACTGTAAATTGAGAATTTTTATACAAATGGTATAGTTCATCGTCCGAAACATTATTAAGTATATGCACATAAGGTTGTATTCTTGAGTCTAATTTCAAATCAGACATCAGACCGTCAACACCCCAGCCAGGCATGCCAACAAAGACTAGCTTTGGAATATCACTTACCCCCTTATCTACTAGTCGCGTGTAAGCTCTATAGAGAATTTCATGGTTTTTCCGCCGTTCGATTGTCGATACAAATAGAATAAATTTACCCTCAATTAATTTATCAATAGCAACAGGCAAACTATTCCCTCTCTCCGGTCTAACTTCACAGCCCAGTCTTACTACTTTCATATCTGGAATGGGTGCCCCCAGTTTAGAAAGAAGCTTGAAAAGGTCTTTTTTTGTGCATTCTGAAATGCACAAAACTCTATCAGCACACCATGAAAGATTAGAAAAATACTTTGCAAAATAAGCTGCTACATCGTTGACGCATAAATGTGGAAGTGTCGCTGGAATCGTGTCGTAAGCAAAAAGAAGCACTTTAAAACCTATTGATTTCTTTTGAGCATACAAATACTCCAAGTCCTTTTGATCCCAATCCAAACCTAATGATATATATACATCATTCTGCTGAAATAAATTTATTTCAGCAGAATGATCGGCAGCGCGCTTAACAGGCGTGCTGGCTGACATGTGTTTATTACCACCTTTAGGTTTAAGAAATATTTTGGTTGCATAACGCATCTCTCGAAAAGCCTTAAATACAGCATACACTCCATCTTTTCTCAGTCTAAAAAAATGTAACGTGTATTCTCTTAAGCTATTTGGCATGTGCCGAACACACCTAATCAGAAGGCTTTTTAACTGTTGCTCCTTTGAACCCTCAGTGGGTGTTGCTGCAATACTAGAAGTCTCGGTCTGCACCGCTTGTTTAGCGCCACCGCTTTGGATTTGCTCCAAAGCTTTTAGAACCTCCACCCGTGATACTTCATGATATTGGCGGCTAGATTTTTCAAACCGACAAAATCGGATTTTTTTATTAGACTTCAGCGCGCATGCCGCACACTCCGTTTCAACTCGAATAATGCCGACCGCTGAGCGCGTCCATTCTAAAATTGTTGTTACGTCCAGCCAAATATGATTCATCGTTAAGCCCCCTTTACTGCCGCCGACACAAAATCCGGAACTTCTTTCAGGCACCTATTCCACTGAAGCGCAGCACGTTCGTCATCAACGTTACCTTCTTTCGGTGGGACTCTAGGCCGCTGAAGAATGTCACGAATTGTTGACTGCATTTTTATTGGGGTATCAGTGACGAACACTTCCGGCAACTGCTTAAACGTTTCATAGCCACGAAAAGCCTCAGGAGTACCTATAACATAGGCTCCCGAAAGAAGAGCCTCTGCTGTTTTGATATTTGACCCGCCACCATGAGGTATCGGCAATAAAAAAGCATGTGCGAGTAATTTTACTGCTGCAAGATCTTCATCTGAGAGAACCCCAACTAACTCTAATCGAGAAAGGTTTAAGCTGTGCCACTTTGTGGCAGCCAGTTGCTGATACAAGTGTTCACAAACACTACCAGCAACAACCAACCTCGAAGTAGGAGGGATGCAGCCAAGAGCCTCACCAACACACTTCGTAAACCCAGTGAAATTTGGTGGGTGAGCACTTGCCACATACAGTATCCAAGGGGTTTTTGGAAGTCGGCATCTCCAGCGTTCGATTGCTTCGTGATTCGCGTACGAAAGTGTAATCCCATTGGGCGCTAATACCGCATTTTTAGCCCCTAATTTTATTAAAATATCTAAATCTGACTGCGTGACAGCAAGAGAAATATCGGCTTCGCACACTGCAGTTTGTTCAAGTGCTTCAATTTCAGATATAACATCCTCACAATCATCTACATTATAACTTTCTAATATATCTTTCTTTAATGGCGCCTCAATGTTCTGTGACCCAAAAACAAGCAATGCTTTCCGATATTGCACCAAACTCTTCAATTTGACAGCTAGCGGCCATAACCATGGTTGTTCAACATGAATTGCATCAATACTATGTATACGAGAGATTTTTTTTAAAATCAGCCCGAAAGCCCCGTCATCAGCCGAGGAAAACTCTCCTGAAAGAAAATCGTTTATAAGCGGCACTAAACGTCCTCGAAACTTTCTATACGGGGATTCAACGTCAAAAGGCACGTCATTCTTACCAAGTAAGCGAGTGTCATTGGCTTCCGGTTCATAAACGGCAAGGGAGTGTACCTCCCACCCATTTTCTTTATATGAATTAGCAATATTAGACAACCGCACCTGCCCGCCATGCCTAGGTTGCTCAAAGGGGTAAGTACTTAACAGTAATACTGTATGCTTCATTTTTTATCTCGAATTTGGTTATTTGGAACAGGCCTTAATATATTTGCTTTGTTTGCATAGCCAGCGCAAGGGGGTGGTAACAAGCCATGAACGGCTTTTGTACACAGCTTGCAACGTATTCGTGGTTTTCTGAATTTGCTCTTCTGCCTGCTCTGCTCTGGCTTCTGCCTGCTCTGCTCTGGCTTCTGCCTGCTCTGCTCTGGCTTCTGCCTGCTCTGCTCTGGCTTCTGCCTGCTCTGCTCTGGTGTTAGCGTTAATTTCTTTTATTAATTGAAATTCATCAAAAACATTAGGTGGGTACTTAAAAGCTGGTAACAACTCATTATGCTCTTTGGCAACATAAAATCGATTTAAACCATCAGCATAGGTAAAAGCATAATTTTCATTTAGTAGGATTTTTTCCCAGTCTTTATAGTTTTCGACCTGAGACATGGGTAGAGTTGCCTCAACCACAACAACCCAGGGGCGAAACCTTTTCCAGTTGTTTCCTTTTAGTGCCTTCTCTTCTAGCCCTTCAATATCAATTTTTAAAAAGTGAATCTCTTTTTTCAAACAATATTCCTTGCAGACATCCAGTAATGTTCTTACCTTAACCGTGTCAGGCTCTACCTCCCACCCTTGTTCGGTATGCCCTTCTGCAATTTCCTGGTTTAGAGATGAGAGTCCAGGGTTTGAAACAAAGAACATTCCTGCATCGCCAGCCTTATCGCTAATGGCAATCGATAAATTAATATCTCTTTTTCTTTCATTTTTATACTGGTCAATAAAAATAGGGTTGGGCTCAATATTAATACCTTGCCACCCAGCATTATAAAATGCTTTTGTTACGGAGTCAGAGTCAGGGGAATATGCCCCGATATCAATGTAAAATCCGTTTTTAATATGCTTTAGCGCTCGCCATAGCATGACATCTTCATGGTTTTGGGCGTACGAAATAAAGGTCATTTATTTGCTTCTTCAATTAATATTTCTGGCTCGTTCCACAGGCAACCTGAAAAATGAATTTTGTCGACATTGACAACATTGAACACTAAAGCCATGTCGCGCCATTCATAGTTAGCCGTAAGGTGGGTATCTTGATCTACCAAAGCGGTCTGCACCGAGTAGCCGCCAACCCCGAAATTTGCAGGAAATAAAATCCTGAACAGATATTCATCTCCTGCTTTTGGGCTGTTTATTATTTGCTCTGTGTGCCAGGTATTTGTGCCATACATCACCTGCCCGAGTCTGTCTTTAATGCCATAGCCGAGTACTAACGTCTTTATTGGCTTGTATATTTTCACTTTAATTCGTAGCTCAACGGCTTCGCCCACCCGGGCAAACTCGATTGCTTTTCCCTGGGCGTTATATAAAGCGATTTCGTCTACTCTCGCCTCTCCTGTCCCGGAGCTTGTTTGGGTTTTGCCATTATCTAGCTGCCTAACTTCTACCGTGCTGTTTTCTTTTTCTGCAATCAAAGCATTATAAAAATCAAACACTTCTTCTGGATCGCCATCTTTTATTACCGAGCCCTTCTCCAATAAAATTGCTCGATTGCACAAGCTCTGAATCGCCCCTCGATCATGCGAAACAATTAGTAGCGTTGTTCCCTGCTCTTGAAATTCACGAATACGACTGAAACTCTTATGTTGAAAATAGGTGTCGCCCACCGATAAAGCCTCGTCAACGATGAGTATTTCGGGGCGGTAGGCCGTGGCGACGGCAAAGGCTACGCGCATTTGCATTCCGCTGGAGTAGGTGCGCACTGGTTCATCAAAATACTCACCAATTTCAGCAAAGGCTTCGATATCAGGCATGGCCTGTTGAATTTGTTCCGCACTGAAACCCATAAGGCCTGCTGCATGAAACACATTTTGATGACCTGTTAGCTCGGGGTTAAAACCCATGCCGAGTTCAAGTATGGCGGCAATACGGCCGTTAACCTGTACTTGCCCTTCGGTCGGTTGCATTGTGCCTGTGATCAATTTAAGCAAGGTGCTTTTACCGGCGCCGTTCTGACCAATAATGCCAATGGCTTCACCTGCATGAATGTCGAAGTTTATATTGCGTAGCACCCAGTGTTCTTCACTCGGCTTAATCGGTAGGCCAAACCAGCGAGCAAAGCGTTGCCATTCGGAACGATAGCTGCGAAAAGCCTTGCCAATATTTTTGACGCTCAGCAGGCTCATAGGGCGTCGACCATTTCTGGGCTGGCGCGGCGGAACATGAATAGACTAAGCAACATTAGCCCTAGCGCTATGACTGAGATGATTGCTATATCGCCCATAAGCGGTGGTTTGCCGTAAACCAGTATCTGGTGGTAAGCATCGGTAATGGAGTACATGGGGTTGAGCCGAAGTAGCTCTCGATAGCTTTCTGGAATAATGTTTACTGGGTAAACAATGGGCGTAAACCAGAACCAGACTTGAAGAAAAATGGGGAAAGCCTGACCAATGTCTCTTAGGAAGACATTGATAATGCCCAGTGTCAGGCCAATACCTATGGCAAGCATTACTACGATAAAGGTTAATGGTATAAGCCATAACATTACCCAGCTGAACTGGTGGCCAAGGACAAGAAAAACCCCGAGCATGGCGATAAAAAGCAATACGTTGTTAAGCAGGCATGAGCCAACCACGATAGTGGGCAGGGTGATGCGCGGAAAGCTCATTTTCTTTAACAAGTTACCCTGTTCGATAAAAAGTGTTAAGCAGCGACTGACAATTTCACTAAACAGGTTCCACGCCAACAACCCTGCCATTAAGTAGATGGCATAGGCATATTTATTATCAATGCCCGGTAGTTTTGCGGCGAGAACATTAGACAATATCAACGCGTAGATAAGTACCTGGGCCAGGGGGTTGATCAGCATCCATAGGCCGCCGAGCTTGCTGCGTGCAAATCGGCTTTTTAGTTCGTTCTTGATAGAGCTAATAACGAAGTGTCGGTACTGCCACAGGCTGTGGAGCATGATTATGCCTTTTCTTATGTTGGGTTGAGGTGGATTTGTGCGGCAGGCTCGTTTACTTGATTCTTAACGAAGGGTGTTGTTAAGAGCGAGGGAGTAGGGCACGCGAGTCTTCAGCTGTTTGGTCATTAACAATTTTTATATCCGTATGGGGAGGGAAATAATAAGCGCGGCAAAGTATACTTTGTGTCACGTTGTTGGGCAATGCGGGGCTACCCTCATACCTTGTCTGTTGGAGTTGTTTCTTGTGGATGTTTTTTAATGAAAATTGCTGTTATCCACGATTGGCTCGATACCTGTGGTGGCGCTGAGCTGGTGCTGGAGCAGTTGCTGCTGTGTTACCCCGAGGCTGATATTTTTACGTTGGTTGATTTTATGTCAGAGGGCGAGCGCGACTTTCTTCGTGGTCATAAGATTACCTCCAGTTTCATTCAACGCTTGCCGGGCGCACGTCGCTATTTTCGCCATTGTTTGCCGCTGATGCCCCGTGCAATCGAGTCGCTGGATGTCAGTCAGTATGACCTGGTTATTTCTAGTAGCTGGGCTTTTGCCAAGGGTGTAAAGGTTCGTTCTGGCCAGGCCCATGTGAGTTATGTGCATACACCCATTCGCTATGCCTGGGATCAGCAAGAGCTGTATTTGCAGCAGGCGATTCGTCGTGAGCCATTGCGCAAGCTGGCGCGATTCTTTCTCGCTCGTCTTCGGCACTGGGATATTAAGACGGCGGGGCGTGGTGGCCAGTTAGTTGCTAATTCTCGCTTTATTACCGAGCGTATTCGGCAATGTTGGCAGCGGGATAGCACAGTACTCAATCCGCCCGTTGCTGTTGACGATTTCACCTGTACTGAAGTCAAAGATGATTTTTACGTGACAGTCTCTCGGCTGGTGCATTACAAAGCCGTCGAGACCCTGGTTGAAGCTTTCAATTTGATGCCTGATAAGCGCTTGGTGGTGATTGGTGATGGCCCGATGTTTTCTCGCTTGCAGGCCATGGCGGGGCCAAATGTCGAGCTGCTGGGTTATCAGTCTCGCGAAGTGGTGATAGATTATCTACAGCGCGCGCGGGCCTTTGTGTTTGCGGCCCATGAAGATTTCGGCATTGTGCTGGTGGAGGCGCAGGCTTGTGGCACACCGGTGATTGCCTATGGGCTGGGTGGTGCCTTGGACAGTGTTATTCCCTATGAAGATGCTGTCACGTCGAATGATACTTGTTCGCCGACCGGCCTGTTTTTCGATCAACAAACACCGGCTAGTGTTGTCGGCGCTGTTGAGCGTTTTGAGGCTTTGGATGAAGGTATTTCCCCCGGCGCTTGTGCGGCAAATGCGGCACGTTTTGCGCCCGAAATATTCCGTCGTGAATTTATGGCTATTGTCGAACAAACAATAGAAAATAACGCCCGTTCAACACCGTGCTAACGGTTTTATTATTCTCAAACGAAGGACTGTAAAAATGATACCTGTAGTACTCTCCGGTGGTTCTGGTAGTCGCCTTTGGCCCCTTTCGCGGGCGCATTACCCCAAGCAGTTTATTCCTTTGGCGAGTGAGCAAACCATGCTGCAGGAGACTCTCGGTCGCTTGCAGGGTTTGAGCGCTGAGGCTTTGTCCCCTTTGGTGATTTGTAACGAGCAGCATCGCTTTATGGTGGCTGAGCAGTTGCGCGAAATGGATGTGGTGGCGCAGAATATTTTGCTCGAGCCCGTGGGCCGCAATACTGCCCCCGCTGTGGCGCTGGCGGCGCTGGCAGCAAACGCTGACGACATACTGCTGGTTTTACCTGCGGATCATGTTATCGACGACATTAGTGCTTTCCACTCGGCGATTGAGCTGGCCTGCAGTGAAGCGGAGAAAGGGGCGCTAGTGACTTTTGGCGTGGTGCCTACGTCTGCGCAAACAGGTTATGGCTATATTCAGGCTGCTAGTGATGGTAAACCGGGTGAGGGCGGTTTGGCCGCTCAGCGCATTGCGCAGTTTGTTGAAAAGCCTGATTTGGCCACGGCGCAAGCCTATGTCGATAGTGGTGACTATTATTGGAATAGCGGCATGTTTGCCTTTAAAGCCAGTCGCTATCTTGAGGAGCTGGCGCGCTTCCAGCCAGAGATGCTCAATGCTTGTCGTGCTGCTTTCGATGGTGCCAGTGTCGATTGTGATTTTACGCGGCTTGATAAAGCGGCTTTCAGTGCCTGCCCTGACGATTCCATTGACTACGCGGTGATGGAAAAAACGGATAGCGCAGTGGTGATTCCCCTCGACGCTGGATGGAGTGACATCGGCAGCTGGTCGGCCCTGTGGGATATTTCCGAGAAGGACGCGCAGGGCAATACCTGTAAAGGCGATGTTCTGGCCGTCGACACCCATGACTCTTATTTACACACTAATGGCCGCTTATTGGCGACGGTGGGTATTAAAAATTTGGTGGTGGTTGAAACCGATGATGCGGTACTGGTGGCTGATAAAAGCCGCGTGCAGGACGTAAAAGCCGTGGTGAATCAACTCAAGGCCCAGGGCCGCAGTGAGCGCGAGTCCCACCGCAAAGTGTATCGCCCCTGGGGCTTTTACGATTCGATTGCCGCCAATAGCCGCTATCAGGCGAAGCGTATTGTGGTGAATCCGGGTGCGCGTCTGTCGTTGCAAAAGCACTATCACCGCGCCGAGCACTGGGTGGTGGTACAGGGCACGGGGCTAGTGACTCGGGGTGATGAAGAGGTCACGCTGTCGGTGAATGAGTCGGTGTATATCCCCATTGGCATGAAGCACCGTTTAGAAAACCCGGGCCGTATTCCGCTGGAAATTATCGAGGTGCAGACCGGCGATTATCTCGGTGAGGACGATATTGTTCGCTTTGATGATCAGTACGGGCGGGCAGAAGAGAAGTAAGCCTTCCCCTGTTGCTGGCAGGCCGAGCCTTAACCCAGGTTCATGGGCCTTGTCGGCAACTTAGCACTGCGCATCGGTGTGGTGCTTCTGTACAATGTCGGCCTTTGTGATAAGTGTTCAGACTCCCCTTGGGCGTTATCGCTCAATCGATTTAAGTAAAAGTAGTTAATCCAATGAATTCTTTTGAAGTCCGTGCACTGCTGGCGTTGGCCTTTCTTTACGCCAGCCGCATGCTCGGTTTATTTATGGTGCTGCCGGTTTTTGCGCTGTATGCCGAGGGTTATCCGGGCAGCTCGGCCTTGCTGGTGGGTGTCGGTTTAGGCATTTATGGCTTGAGCCAGGGTTTGTTGCAAATTCCCTTTGGACTGTTGTCTGATCGCATCGGCCGTAAGCCGCTGATCTTTGCGGGCATGTTGTTGTTTTTGGCGGGTAGCATATTGGCAGCGACGGCGGATTCGATGGTCGGGCTTATTATTGCTCGCGCTTTGCAGGGTGCCGGTGCGGTGGCCAGTGTGATTATGGCGCTGTTATCTGACCTCACCAAAGAGCAGAACCGTATCCGGGCGATGGCCTCTATTGGCGGCAGTATTGGTTTGTCTTTTGGCGTGGCGATGGTCGTCGGGCCGATCGTTGCTAATCACTGGGGCTTATCTGGGGTGTTCTGGCTGACCTCCGTGTTGGCGGCTGTGGGTATTTTAGTGGTGGCGTTTGCGGTGCCCAGCCCAGTGGCGCGCCACGGCGGTCATGAGGTTATTCCTCTGCCATCGATGTTGGGGCGAGTGTTGCGCGATGCTGAACTACGGCGACTGAATATCGGTATTTTCGCCCTGCATTTTGCGCAAATGGCGACCTGGGTGGCTCTGCCTTTAATGCTGGAACAGACTTTTGACTTTGCCCGTGACCGGCATTGGCTACTGTATTTGGGCACCATGGGCGGCGGCTTTGTGTTGATGGTGCCGTTTATCTGGTATGGCGAGTCGAAGCGTAAAATGAAGCCGGTGTTTATTATTGCCGTTGCGCTGCTGGCTTTGGCTGAGCTGTTGATGGCGAGCGCCGGTACGACATTCAATATAATGATCGCCGGCCTGCTGGTGTTCTTTATGGCGTTTAATCTGCTTGAGGCTTCGCTGCCGTCACTGGTCAGCAAGCTGAGCCCGGCGGGTATTAAAGGTACGGCGCTGGGGGTGTATTCGACCAGTCAGTTTCTCGGTACTTTTTGCGGTGGTGTGGTGGGTGGTATTGTTGCCCAGCAATACGGCAATGGCGCGGTGTTCTGGGCTTCGCTAGTGGCGGCATTGGTGTGGCTGGGTTTTGCGATGACCATGCAGCCTCCGCGCTATTTGCGCAGTGTTGAAGTCGAGCTGCAGAATAGAGAGTCGCTTGATGCGAAGGGTTTGATGACGCAAGTTGCAGGGGTGGTCGATGTGGTGATTATTCCCGGTCAAAATATGGCGTATGTAAAGGTCGATGACGAGTATTTTGAGCAAGAGCAGATGGATGCCTTATTGGCTCAATCGAGTTAAACTTCAGTTCGTGAATCACCGTATTTAATCAGATGAGTAAAAGTAGGAGGCAATTATGGCCAGAGGCATCAACAAAGTTATTTTAATTGGCAACCTGGGGCAGGACCCTGAAATGCGCGCTATGCCCTCGGGCGGTGCGGTGACCAACCTGACCATTGCCACCAGTGAAAGCTGGAAAGACAAGCAAACCGGCCAGCCTCAGGAACGTACTGAATGGCACCGGGTGGTTTTCTTTAATCGACTGGCAGAAATTGCCGGTGAGTATTTGAAGAAGGGCAGCAAGGTGTATATCGAAGGTTCGCTGCGTACCCGCAAATGGCAGGACAAGAACACCGGTGCCGATCGTTACACCACTGAAATTGTCGCCAATGAAATGCAGATGCTCGACAGTCGCGGTGGCGGTGAAGGCATGGGCGGTGGTCAGGGTTATGCTCAGCAGGGTGGCGGTCAAGGCTATGCTCAGCAGGGCGCTCCAGCGGCTCAGCCCCAGCGTGCTCAGCAGGCACCTGCCCAGGCCCAACCTCAAGCAGCACCGGCGCAAAATGAGCCAGCAGGTTTTGATAACTTCGATGACGATATTCCGTTCTAGGGGTTTTTAGGCCGCAATATTTTTAACGAAAATTCTTTAACTAACGCAGGGAAACTATTAGTGAGCACCAATTTAACCTGGCACGAAACCATTGTTAGCAAAGCGGAACGCGCCAAACAGAAACAGCAAAAACCGAGTGTGATCTGGTTTACCGGCCTTAGTGGTTCGGGTAAATCGACACTTGCAAATGCGCTGGAACGGGCATTGTTTGAGCGTGGTCACCACTGTTATTTACTCGACGGCGATAATGTACGTCAGGGTTTAAATAGCGATTTGGGTTTTAGTGATGAAGCTCGAGTGGAGAATATCCGCCGTATTGGTGAGACCGCGAAGTTGTTCGTCGACTCGGGCTTGATTGTGATGACGGCCTTTATTTCACCTTTCCGTACCGAGCGAGATCTGGCGCGTAATTTGGTGGAAGATGATGAGTTTATCGAGGTTCATGTTTCCGCATCGCTGGATGTCTGTGAGGAGCGCGATCCGAAGGGCCTGTATAAAAAGGCACGAGCGGGTGAGATACCCAACTTCACGGGCATCGATTCAGCCTACGAGGCGCCTGAAAACCCTGAGGTGTTAATCGATACCGGCAATAATGATGTCGCCACTTGTGCCGAGCAATTGGTTGATTATCTGGTTAAGAAGGGCGTTATCTAGTTCGCTCTTTTTTGTGCTGGGTTTTTGAAGCTCGAATGCCTCGGCAATAATAACCAGGCAACAAAAAAGCCCCGTGACAGTGCTGTCACGGGGCTTTTTTGTTAGAGCGTTTTTAATTTAGGCGCTTTAGTCTTTAAACTTTTCCAGAATCAGCGTGGCATTGGTGCCGCCAAAGCCGAAGCTGTTGGACATAATTCGCTCGAGTTTCACGTTCTCAACTTTCTCCGTAACGATAGGCATATCGGCGACGGCGGGGTCGAGGGTTTCGATATTAGCCGAGACTGCGATAAAGTCGTTTTCCATCATCAGTAGGCTGTAGATAGCTTCGTGTACGCCAGCCGCGCCGAGAGAGTGGCCGGAGAGTGACTTAGTGGAACCAATCGGTGGCCCGTCAGTACCGAATACTTCGCGTATTGCGGCCATTTCCTGTACGTCACCGACCGGGGTGCTGGTGCCGTGGGTGTTGATGTAGTCAATGCTGCCGTCAGTGGTGGCCATGGCTTGCTGCATGCAGCGAACGGCACCTTCACCGGAGGGGGCGACCATGTCGTAGCCGTCAGAGGTGGCACCGTAACCAACAATTTCAGCGTAGATTTTCGCGCCGCGTGCTTTGGCGTGCTCAAGTTCTTCAACCACAAAGCAGCCGCCACCGCAGGACATGACAAAGCCATCTCTATCGGCATCGTAGGCCCGCGAGGCTTTCTCAGGCGTGTCGTTGTACTTGGATGACAGGGCACCCATCGCGTCAAACATGCTGACCATGGACCAGTGTTCTTCTTCAGCACCACCGGCAAAGAGAATGTCTTGTTTGCCGAGCTGAATTTGCTCTACCGCTGCGCCAATACAATGGGCGCTAGTGGCGCAGGCTGATGAGATGCTCATGTTTAGTCCCTTAATCTTAAAGGGCGTTGCCAGACAGGCAGAGACCGAGCTGCTCATGATTTGTGTGACCCGATAGGGGCCCATTTTGCGTACGCCTTTGCTGCGTAGGATGTCGACAGATTCGACAAACTTGTCGCCGGATATGCCGCCAGCACCCATGATTAAGCCGGTGCGGGGGTTGGAAACATCGTCTTCGGCCAGCTGAGCGTCTTCGATGGCCTGTTGCATGGCGATGTAGGCATAGACCGCAGGGGTGCTCATAAAGCGCAGATGCTTACGGTCGACGTGTTCTTTTGGGTCGATGTGAATCTGTCCGGCGACCTGGCTTTTCAGGCCCATTTCGCGGTACTCATCTTTGGCGCTAATGCCTGATTTCCCTTCTTGCAGGGAGGCCAATACTTCTGCGGCGTTGTTGCCAAGGCAAGAAATGACTCCCATTCCAGTGATAACTGCACGTCTCATGAATAATCCCTGGCTCGCTAGAGCGATTGACTCGGTGTTAGAAGATTGGCGATTGTAACCAATTGTCTGGTACTCCAGCAATCATGTATTGATGGTTTCAGTGGGCGCTAACAGACCCACACTTCGGTGCTCCGCAACGACGTTACAGTGCTTAACAAGGACTGCTGCCATTATTAAATACTGCGTCTTGTCGCGAAACATCACAGGAACGCTGAACCGATCAACACGCGATTGTTGGCGTGTTAGAAGTTGTCAGTGGAGGTGAACAGGCCAACACGCAGGCCTTTAGCGGTATAAATCTCTTTGCCGTCGACCAGCATAGTGCCGTCGGCGATGGCCATTACCAGTTTGCGCTCGATAACACGGCTAATGTCCAGGCGGTAGGTGACCTTCTTGTGGGTCGGTAACACTTGCCCTGTAAACTTCACTTCACTAGAGCCCAATGCACGGCCGCGACCTTCGTTGCCGCGCCAGGTAAGGAAAAACCCGACGAGTTGCCACAGCGCATCAAGGCCAAGGCAGCCCGGCATTACCGGGTCACCGGGGAAGTGGCATTGGAAAAACCACAGGTCGGGATTGATGTCGAGTTCAGCGATTACCTCACCTTTCCCGTAAGCACCACCTTCTTTACTGATATGGATAATGCGGTCGGTCATCAGCATATTGGGTGCAGGCAGTTGTGCGGCCTTGGGGCCGAAGAGTTTTCCTTCGGAACAGGCGATTAAGTCTTCGTAGTCAAAACTGTTGCGCTGGCGAGCATCTGAATCGTTCAAAAGTAACCTCTTGCTTTGTGCGGGGCGATCAAAAAAAGACGCGATATTTTAGCCTAATTACGGCTTATGTCCAGTCTGCGCTAGACAATATGCTGATGCTAAGCCGTGCGGCTTCGGCGAAGGCGATGCGTGAGCCTTGTTGGTCGTCGCTACAATCAATCACAGGTAAGTTTTTTTCAGCCAGTTTGCCTAATTGTCATAGATTTTCGTTACAGTGCTCTACCTCGATTTTAGGGCGGTAATACAATGCTTCCTGCTAATTAAAAGGATTTGTCTGTGATCAAGAAATGTCTATTTCCCGTTGCCGGTTATGGCACGCGATTTTTACCCGCCACCAAGGCTATGCCGAAAGAAATGCTGCCGGTGGTGAATAAGCCTCTGGTGCAATACGGTGTTGAAGAGGCGCTGACGGCGGGCCTCACTGAAATTTGTTTTGTCACCGGGCGCGGCAAGCGGGCGATCAATGACTTCTTTGATACCAGCTATGAGCTGGAGCATCAAATTGCAGGTACTTCCAAAGAAAAATACCTGACGAGTATCAAAGAGGTAATAAGCAACGCTAAATTTACCTCCACCCGCCAGTCGGAGATGAAGGGTTTGGGCCATGCCATATTGACGGGCGAATTGCTCGTTGGGCAGGAACCCTTTGGCGTGGTGCTCGCCGATGACCTGTGCATCACCGAGGGCGACAGTGTGATGGAGCAGCTGGCGAAAATTTATCGCCGCACCGGCTGCAGTGTTATCGCTATTCAGGAAATCGACGATGAGGAAATTTCCAAGTTCGGCGTGATTGCTGGCGTTGAAGAAGAGCCCGGTTTGTATCGCGTGACCGACATGGTTGAAAAACCTGATTTGGCCGATGCGCCGAGCAACCTGGCCATTATCGGCCGCTATATTTTGACCCCCTTTATTTTCGAGCTGTTACGCCACACCCCACCGGGTAAAAACGGTGAGGTGCAGCTGACCGATGCTCTGCTATCACTGGCGAAAAGCAGCAAAGTGCTGGCCTATAAATTTAAGGGCCGCCGCTTTGATTGCGGCAGTGTCGACGGCTATGTCGAGGCAACTAACTATGTCTATGAAAATATTTACTTGAAGGGTGAGCAGTAAACGATGGTTGAATCTTATTCATGTTTTAAAGCCTATGACATTCGTGGACGTGTACCGAGCGAACTGAATGAAGGCATCGCCTATCGCATTGGCCGTGCCTTTGCCCAGTATCTCAATGCTGGGCGCATCGTCGTCGGTCACGATATTCGTCTGACAAGCCCCTCGCTTTGCGATGCGGTGGTGGAAGGCATTCGCGATGCCGGTTGCGATGTGGTGCATATCGGCGAGTGCGGCACCGAAGAGATCTATTTCGCCACCTTTGATGGCGGCTACGATGGCGGGCTGGTCGTGACGGCCAGCCACAACCCGATGGACTTTAACGGCATGAAGTTTGTGCGCGAGGGCTCACGGCCAATTAGCGGTGACGACGGCTTGCCAGAAATTAAGGCCCTGGCGGAGCAGGGTGAGTTTAGTGCTGCGCCGCGCCGGGGTGAGTTGAGCCACAGCGCTGATAAGCAGGCTTATATCGAGCACCTGCTGTCCTATGTTGATATCGATTCGCTGTCGCCGCTCAAAATCGTCGTCAATGCCGGTAACGGTGGTGCGGGTTCGGTGGTTGATTTACTCGAGCCCCACCTGCCTTTTGAGTTTATTAAGGTGCATCATCAGCCCGATGGGCGCTTTCCCAATGGTATCCCCAATCCTTTGCTGGAAGAAAATCGTGCAGCCACGGCGGATGTGGTGAAGCGGGAAAAAGCGGATTTGGGTATCGCCTGGGACGGTGACTTTGACCGTTGTTTCTTTTTCGATAGCCTGGGTAATTTTGTCGAAGGCTATTATCTGGTGGGTTTACTCTCGACTGCATTCCTGAAAAAAAATGGCGGCGGCAAGGTGATTCACGACCCCCGCTTAACTTGGAATACCATCGAGCTTGCCGAGCAATGCGGCGGGCAGGCGATTCAGAGTAAAACCGGGCACTCCTTCATTAAGCAGGTGATGCGTGACGAAAACGCCCTCTACGGCGGTGAGATGAGCGCCCATCACTACTTCCGTGATTTTGCCTACTGCGACAGCGGTATGATTCCCTGGTTGCTGGTGGCCGAGCTGGTCGGCACCTCGGGTAGTACTTTATCGGAGTTGATGGCAGACAGCCAGGCCCGTTACCCAGTGAGCGGTGAAATTAACCGTGAAGTTGACGATGCTGCAGCGATGCTGGCGCGTATTGAAAAGCACTATGCCGCCAGTGCTGACCTGCTAGATAAGACCGATGGCGTGAGTATGGACTTTGGTGACTGGCGCTTTAATGTGCGCATGTCGAATACTGAGCCGCTGGTACGTTTAAATGTTGAGTCCCGTGGTGACGAGGCTTTGATGAAGGCAAAAACGGCGGAGCTATTGGCTTTTCTTGAGGCTTAGTTTTATTCAATGATGAGCTAAGCTGTTATTTACAGCCATAAAAAAACCCCGCATTTGCGGGGTTTTTTTATGGCTGGCTTTTGAGCTGTTTGCTAGCTCATGGCCAGTGCGGCAGTGATTTCAATAACCGCCTTTTTACCATCGCCATACACCATCAGGCAATTGTCCATGGCAAACAGTGGGTTAGGCAAGCCAGCAAAGCCGGGGCTCAGCGAACGCTTGATAACCACAACAGTTTGCGCCTTGTCGACGTGAAGAATCGGCATGCCGTAAATGGGGCTACCTTTGTCTTCCCGCGCCATGGGGTTGGTCACGTCGTTGGCACCGATAACGATGGCAACATCCGTCTGCTCGAAGGTGGGGTTGATGCGATCCATCTCGACCAGCTGGTCGTAGGGCACTTCCGCTTCCGCGAGCAACACGTTCATGTGGCCAGGCATACGACCGGCAACGGGGTGGATGGCAAACTCAACTTCAATGCCTTTGTCTTCCATCACATCAGACAGTTCACGCACGGCGTGTTGAGCCTGAGCCATAGCCATACCAAAGCCGGGCACGATAACAACGCGGCGGGCCGTTTCGAGGATCATGGCAATTTCTTCCGCCTGAGCACTCTTCACTTTACCGGCATAGACTTCGTCAGCATCAATCGCCTCACTACCTTCAGCCATGACACCGAACAGCACGTTGGTCAGCGAGCGGTTCATAGCGACACACATAATCTGTGTCAAAATGAGACCGGAAGCACCAACCAGTGAGCCGGAGACGATCAGTACGGTATTACCCATAATGAAGCCAGCTGCGGCGGCTGCAATACCCGAATAGGAATTCAGCAGTGCAATAACAACGGGCATATCGGCGCCGCCAATTGGCAGTACGATGGTGATACCGAGGATGCACGCTGCGGCGATCAAGCCCCAAAACAGGGTGCTGTTAGTCGGGTCAAAGCAGAGCATGCCGAGCATGGTAATGGCGGAGATAAACAAGGCCGCATTGAGAAACTTGATGCCAGTAAAGCCGATGGACTGGCCGGAGATCAATTCCTGCAGCTTGGCAAAGGCCACCAAGCTACCGGTCATGGTGACCGAGCCAATCAGCACGGTAAGCATCACAAAACTGACGGCAATGCCGCCCATGACACCGCTTTCATAACCTTCGCCACCACTGGTGAGCAGGTAGCTTGCCGCTGCCAGGCCAAGCGAAGCACCACCACCACAACCGTTCAGCAGAGCGATCATTTGTGGCATTGAGGTCATCTGAATGCGAGTGGCCATAATGCCGCCAATAGCACCACCGACGAGAACGCCAGCAATGATGTACTCGTAGCTGACAATGCTTTTATCCAGCAGTGTAATAACCACGGCAATCAACATACCGATGGCGGATAGCATATTGCCGCGAACCGCCGTTTTCGGCTTGGTTAGCCCCTTGATGCCGAGAATAAAGAAGACGGCGGAGATGAGGTAAATTAGATCCACTAAGTTGGTATTCATGATCTAGTTTTTCCTCTTGAACATGGCGAGCATGCGATTGGTGACCAGATAGCCGCCAATCACGTTGATGGTAGCCATAACAACAGCGATGAAGCCGAGGCCGTGAACCAGCCCGGAAGCACTATCGCCAGCACCAGCGGCGATAACGGCGCCCACCAAGGTAATACCTGAAATGGCATTGGTGCCCGACATTAGAGGGGTGTGCAGAGTGGGTGGTACTTTGGTGATCAGTTCCACGCCGAGGAACAGTGACAGCACAAAAAGTGCCAGTTGCATAACGATCATTTCCATTAGGAAGCTCCCCCTTCTTTTTGCTCGGTGTCGTCATCTGCGTCGAGGTCGACTGATTCACCCAGGTCGATGCTGTTGTTGAGGTCAATGGCCGGATAGCCGAGCAGTTCACGCATACGTTTGTGCGGTACATCGCCGCCGTGGGCGACAACGGTTTCGAACACGATCTCATCTTCGAAATCGAGTGTTAAGTTGTTTTCTTCATCGAGCAGGTGCTCGAGCAGCGTCTCGATATTTTTGCCAAACATCTGGCTGCCGTGGTGCGGGATAGTTGCGGCCAGATTGTCGGGGCCGATAATCGTGACGCCGTGGGCGACGACGGTTTCACCGAGTTTGGTGAGTTCGCAGTTGCCGCCACGCTCAGCGGCGAGATCGACAATCACAGCGCCGGGCTTCATGGCTTTAACCATATCAGCGGTAACCAGAATCGGCGACTTGGCACCGGGAATGGCAGCCGTGGTAATCACCAGATCTTGCTCGGCGAGCACGGCTGTCATTAATTCCTGCTGGCGACGAATAAAGTCTTCGCCCTGTTCTTTGGCGTAGCCGCCTTTGTCTTCCGAGCTGTCGGTTTCCAGATCAAGCTCAATAGGTTTGGCACCTACCGAGATGATTTGGTCGCGAGCGGCAGGGCGAACGTCGTAGGCTTCAACCACACCGCCGAGGCGCTTGGCCGTGGCACAGGCCTGCAGGCCGGCAACGCCAACACCCATAATAAAGGTGCGCATGGGTTGCAAGGTACCGGCGGCGGTCATCAACATGGGCATGATGCGCGGTGATAGACCCGCGCCCAGCAGTACGGCTTTATAACCAGCCAGTGTTGCCATTGACGAGAGCACATCCATGCTTTGTGCGCGGCTGATGCGCGGCACCAGCTCCATCGCAATAGCGGTGGCGCCCGTTTTGGCAATTTTTTCAGCAGTGGCGGGAGAACCCAATGGATCCATCATGCCGGCGATTAACTGTCCGGGTTTGAGGTGAGCCAGATCGTCGTCGCCATTGATTTCGTTGGCACCGAAAGATTGCACTTGGGCGACGATATTTGCTTTGGCGAAAATTTCAGACCGGTCGGTACTGATCGCTGCTCCAGCATCTTTATAGAGCTCATCGGAAAATCCTGCGGCTTCACCAGCGTTGGATTCAACAATGAACTCAACGCCTTTCTTTGACCACACCTGAATATTGGCGGGGGTCATAGCCACCCTGTCTTCTCGGGGTTTTATTTCCCGGGGTATGCCTACTATCACAATATGTGCCTCACTATGGTTCGTTTGCGCACCAAACTAGTGCTAATTAATAAAAGGTGAAGCACCTTACATTAATTAAATAAAAAAAAATAGTTCGGTATTCTGTGAGGCTTTGTTCTCGGTTCTTGGGCTGGAGTTCTGTCGGGCTTAGGTGTTCGTAGCAGGGTTAACCCTAAGTTCGACAGGGTTCTAGGGCGTAGGGTGGCTTGCTTGAATATGATTGATTAGAGCTTGGCTTGAGCTATCCAGTTCGTGCTTGCTAGCCGTTTTCTCCAGGACTTCAAAAATAGTGGTGCTCATCGTTTTGCCGAGTTCCACGGCCCATTGGTCGAAAGCGTTAATCTGCCAGATTACGCTTTGCACATAGACGCTATGTTCGTAGAAGGCCAGTAGTGCGCCGAGAGTGTGCGGGTTGAACTCTTCGAGCAGCAGGGTATTGCTGACGCGATTGCCGGGTATGGCTTTGTGCATGGCGAGTTGGGCGGCCTCATCTTCGCTAAGCCCGAGAGAGCGAGTTTCTTCGAGAGCTTGCTCGTAGCTTTTACCGAGCATCAACGCTCGACTTTGAGCAAAGCAGTTAGCCACCAGGTATTGATGTTGTAATGGCTCGCAATGGGCCTTGGTAGTCGCAACAAAATCGACCGGCACGGCACCAATACCCTGCAACAACAGCTGGTGACAGGAGTGCTGGCCATTGGTGCCCTCGCTGCCCCAGATGACCGGGCCGGTGGCATAGGTGCAGGGCTGGCCTGTTTTAGTGACGCGCTTGCCGAGGCTTTCCATCGTCAGTTGCTGTAAATAATTGGGCAGCTCGCCGAGGCGATGAATATAGGGCAGCACGGCTCGGCTGTGGTGACCATTGAAGTTGATCGACCAGATTGATAGTAAGCCGTGCAGCACAGGCAGGTTTTCGCTGAAGTCTGCGTTGCGAAAGTGCTTGTCCATAGCGCTGGCACCGTCGAGTAGCTGGCTGAATGCATCAGAGCCAAGGGCGATGGCGATAGGCAGGCCGATACTCGACCACAGGCTAAAGCGGCCGCCGACACCTTCATCCATGGGGAAAATGCGCTCTGGCTTGACACCCCATGTAGTGGCCTTTTCAATTTGGCTGGTCATCGCAGCAAAGTGACAGGTAATTTGTGTGTTATCAAAACCCGCGTTGCTCAGCCACTGGCGCGCGAGGCCGGCATTGCTGAGTGTTTCCAGAGTCGAAAAGCTTTTTGATGAAATCAAAAACAGGGTGGTTTCGGGTTGGCACTGGCTAAGAATGCCTTTTAATACATCGCTATCGACATTGGCGGCAAAGTGGCTGCGCAAGCCTTCGGCCTGTAGCTCGGGAAAGGCGGCGACGATCATGCGTGGCCCGAGATCCGAGCCACCAATACCCAAGTTAATGACATCGCGAAAAGCTTTGCCACTGGTGCCACGCTCATCGCCCTGGCGCAGGCGGTCGGCAAAGGCGTTCATGGTGTTGCGCATTTGCGCCAAAGACGAGGTGAATTCGCCCTCATTTGCCGTGTCGGTATTTGAGTCAAGCGCGCGCAAAGCGGTGTGTAAGGCGGGGCGCTGTTCCGTGTTGTTGACATCGGCGCCGCTGAATAGCTCTTCGATAGCGGCGGGCAGTTGTGCGCTATCAGCTAGTTCATTCAGTAGCTTGAGCGTCTCATCGGTCAGCAGGTTTTTTGAGTAATCGAAATAAAGCCCTGCAGCGGAGGCTTTAAACGTCTGGCCACGCTGGGGGTTTTGCTCGAATAATGTCTTTAATGCGGTGTTTGACAGGGTTTTCTTGTGTTTGAGTAAGGCTTTCCAGGCGGGGCTTTGGTCGATAAGTAATGGGCTGGTCATGGGGGTAGCTTGTCCTGGTGAAGTCCTTTTCCGCCATCCTAAGTGAAGTGCGCCGCTGGTGGAAGTAGTAACAAGCGCAGAATGGCAGTAAGTGCTGTCACTTGTGGCCGGTGTTTGATGCTTTAAGTTGGGCCAATGAGCGTTCTATTCTGACATGCCAGTGCGACGGAGCTATGACATGACACTGAATTGTTGGCAGACTAGCCGGTCGAGGGTGTTGAGCTCAGTGGTTTCTACTAACCGCAAAATCGGCGAGTTGCGCCAGGGCTTGTTTGTAGGGCGATTCGGCTAGTTGTGCGAGGCAGTCTTTTGCCTTGTTGGCATAATCCTGTGCAGTTTCGAGCGTGTAATCGATACCGCCGGTATCGGTAATGATGCGGATAATGCTCTCTAAGTGCTCGGTGCTACCTTCCCGGATTGCCTGGCGTACGAAGTCAGCATCGGCATTACTGCCATTTTTCATCGCGTGTATTAAAGGCAGGGTTGCCTTGCCTTCAGCCAGATCATCGCCAACGTTCTTGCCGAGCTTCTGCGCATCACCGCGGTAATCGAGCGCATCGTCAACCAGCTGAAAGGCCATGCCAATGTGGTAGCCGTAGTCTTTCATCGCCGTGCACTGTTCGGTATTGGCATCGGCGAGTACCGCTGCAGACGATGCCGCACCTTCAAACAGTTGGGCTGTTTTGCCACGAATGACCTCAAGGTAGGCTTGCTCGCTGACGTCGGGGTCTTTGGCATTAATAAGCTGCAGAACTTCGCCTTCGGAAATAATATTGGTGGTGTCGGCGAGAATGCCCATTATCTCCATGCTGCCAAGGCCTACTAGCATTTGAAAGGCGCGGGAATAAAGAAAGTCGCCGACTAGCACGCTAGGGGGGTTGCCCCATTGGGCGTTCGCGGTGAAGCGGCCGCGGCGCATTTCAGAAGTATCGACAACGTCATCATGTAGCAGAGTGGCGCTGTGGATGAACTCGATAATAACCGCGAGGTTAATATGTCCTTTGCCCTGATAGGCGCAAGCCCGCGCGACAAGTAATACCAGTAGGGGGCGCAGGCGTTTACCGCCTGCATCTATTAAATAGTGGCCAATTTGCTCGACCAGACCCACATCCGAACGTAGTTCATCAATAATCAGATGATTAACGTCGTCGAAATCGGTGGCGACTACTTGTCTAAATGGCAGCATTACAAGGCAAATATAGGCGAAGGGAAGCGCGGCATCCTAGGGTTCTACCGGTCAAGTGTCAAGATTAGGGTGGGCCCTGATTATAGAGAAGCAATATATTACTAAATATCGAATCGAGTGCTTGCTAGCCATGACGCTTTCCCTTAGAATTGCCGCCCTCTCGCCCCCAGGCCCATAATTGTGTAACAGCATGTGGCCGGGCAGTTTTCTTCTTTCCCTTCTTTATTAATAGAGGGCAAGGCACGGGAAGACGATACAGCTTAAGTAAGCATCAGTTTCAGTAGGAGCAAAACATGTACGCGGTAATAGAAAGTGGCGGCAAGCAGCATCGAGTTGAGCCGGGTGAAGTATTAAACCTCGAGCTTCTTGAGGCAGCTGGTTGCCGATGGCGACGATGTAAAGATTGGTGCCCCCTACGTTGATGGCGGTAAAGTCAGTGCGGAGATTATCAGTCACGGTCGTGCTAAAAAAGTACGCATCGTTAAGTTTCGTCGTCGTAAGCATTCCCGCTCACAGATGGGCCACCGCCAGTGGTTCACTGAAGTTAAAATTACCGACATCAAAGCCGGTTGATCTGCAGGAGATAGAGCATGGCACACAAGAAAGCAGGTGGTAGTACTAGAAACGGACGCGACTCGGAAAGCAAACGCCTCGGCGTTAAGCGCTACGGTGGCGAGCAGGTCGACGCAGGTAACATCATTGTGCGTCAGCGCGGAACGCGTTTTCACGCAGGTAGTAATGTAGGTATTGGCAAAGATCACACCTTGTTTGCTAAAGCAGACGGTGAGGTTAAGTTTGTTGTGCGCGGCCCGCACAGCCGTAAATTTGTTGATGTGATTTGCGCTTAATGTAAATTGCATCCAGGCGGTACTGTTTGTTTAAAAGCCCCGCATGCGGGGCTTTTTTATGGGCGTATGATACGTTAGTACTCCATCAATACAATATTGTCGGAGTACTAGTGGCACTTACCACTCATATTTTGTGGGTAAACAATTGATAGTCAAGGTATGCAGATGCAACAACTGTGCAGAGGTGTAGAGTGAAATTTGTCGACGAAGCACCAATTATTGTTAAAGCGGGCGACGGTGGCCGGGGGTGCCTGAGTTTTCGGCGCGAAAAGTATATCCCCAAGGGTGGCCCCGATGGTGGCGATGGTGGTGATGGTGGCAGCGTTATTCTGCGTGCCGAGGAAGACCTGAATACTCTGGTCGATTATCGCTACCAGCGACATTACCGTGCACAAAATGGTGAGTCGGGTCGCGGTCGCAATTGCCGTGGCAAGGGCGGTGATGACCGGATTCTTGGCGTACCCGTTGGCACCACTATTATCGATACCGACAGCGACGAAGTACTGGGTGATTTGACCACTGCGGGGCAAGAGTTGATTGTCGCCAAGGGCGGCTTCCATGGTTTGGGTAATGCCCGTTATAAATCGAGTACCAACCGTGCGCCGCGCCAAACAAGTCCAGGGTCGGAAGGCGAGCTGCGTAATTTGCGTCTCGAACTGAAACTACTTGCGGATGTCGGCCTGCTGGGTTTGCCCAATGCGGGTAAATCAACCTTGATTCGCTCGGTCTCAGCGGCGACGCCAAAAGTGGCTGATTACCCTTTTACAACCTTGGTGCCCAACCTGGGTGTCGTCACTTTGCAAAAATACCGCAGCTTTGTGATTGCTGATGTGCCCGGGCTGGTTGAAGGTGCCTCAGAGGGTGCCGGGCTGGGTATTCGTTTTCTGAAGCATTTAACGCGCACGCGGTTCTTGCTGCACATGGTCGACATGCTACCTGTCGATGGCTCTGATCCGCTAGAAAACGCCCTTACTATTCAGAATGAATTGTCGTGCTTTAGCACTACGTTAGCAGATCGGCCCCGCTGGCTGGTGTTAAATAAAATGGATCTACTACCGACAGAAAGCCGCGATGCTATTTGTCAGCAATTGATTGACGACTTGCAGTGGCAGGGGCCAGTGTTTTTTGTCTCGGCCTTAACGAAAGAAGGCACGGACAAGCTGTGTAATGATATTTGCGACTATCTCGATGACTGCCGCAGCCGCGAAGCAGAGTTTCCCGAGGTGGCGCAAGCCGAGCGCGATATGCAGTCACGCATGCAGCTTGAGGCACGTGAGCAGATTGAGAAATTGCGTCTGCAGCGACAAGAGGCAAAAACTGACGCACAAGAGCTTGAAGATGAAGACGACGAGGATGACGATGATCATGAGGTTGAAGTCGTTTACACCCCTTAGCATTTTGCTACATGTTGGCAATCAGCCCTACAGATTAGAGATATCGTGGATAAAACAGTAGAGTCCCAAAGCCGCACCCGGCGCTGGGTCGTGAAAATTGGTAGCGCCCTATTAACGAATAATGGCCAGGGCCTGGATCATCAGGCTATCGCCGGCTGGGTGGAGCAGATCGCTAAACTTCAGGATGATGATCTTGAAGTGGTGCTGGTTTCTTCGGGTGCCGTTGCCGAGGGGGTGAGTCGCCTCGGTTGGCAGCAGCGTCCCACTTTGATTCATGAACTACAAGCCGCCGCTGCCGTCGGGCAAATGGGCCTGGTGCAGGCTTACGAGTCAAAATTCCAGCAGTTTGGTAGGCATACTGCTCAGGTTTTGCTCGACCACGATGACCTTTCCAGTCGGGAGCGTTATCTCAATGCACGCAGCACGCTCAATACTTTACTTTCCCTCGGAGTAGTGCCCGTCGTCAATGAAAATGACACGGTTGTCACCGACGAAATTCGCTTTGGTGACAATGATACTTTGGCCGCGTTGGTGGCGAACCTGGTTGATGCTGAGCAGTTGGTTATCCTTACCGATCAGTCCGGCTTATTTGAAGAAGACCCTCGTAAAAACCCCAATACCCCTTTGATTCGCCGTGCTAGCGCCAATGACCGAAGTCTCGACGCAGTGGCAGGTGACAGCATTGGTGGGCTCGGTCGGGGTGGTATGGTGACCAAGTTACAGGCTGCTCGACTGGCGGCGCGCTCCGGGGCGAATACCCTAATAGCCGGCGGCCGTGACGCCGATGTGTTATTAAAAATTTTTGCTGGCGAACAAGTGGGCACCCTACTGGTCGCCGATAATGAACCCCTTGTGGCTCGTAAGCAGTGGCTGGCTGGGCATCTGCAGGTGCGCGGTACTCTGGTGCTGGACGCTGGTGCTGTGCGCGTATTGCAAGAGCAGGGCAAGAGCTTATTGCCCGTCGGTGTTAGTGCGGTGACGGGTGAGTTTACCCGGGGTGAAATGGTTCGTTGTGTCGACTCTCTGGGGCAGGAGGTTGCCCGGGGCCTTGTCAATTACAGTGCCGGGGATGCGTGCAAAATTATTGGTAAGGCCAGCTGTTGCATTGCTGAGGTGTTGGGCTATTGTGGCGCTGAAGAGCTGATTCACCGGGATAATCTCGTTCTCTTCTAGAAAGTAAAACTCAAATAAAGCCGCTCTTAAAAAGGTTATATCGGCAGTGTTCATAACTGCGCTATCTTTTGGTAAAGCGCTTATTCAAGCGACAATCTATTTCCATTCTGCTTCAGGTGATTACCCTCATTAATACCTTGCATAATAAAAAGTCATATAGTACAAAGTGACCTAGTTTGTAATGCCCGCTGTCATTTGCAGCACTTTGGTGATTACAGATTAAAAAAAGATATTGCCGGTGTTGCTAATACACTGGGCTAATAAAAATAAGTGGGGTTTCAAATGCACATCAAGAAGTATGATTTTGACTACAGTCGCCGGTTTTTTATGGACAAACTGGCCAAAGGCACCATGGGCGCAGGTGTACTCACCTCGCTAATGCCCCTGATCGGTAATACCG
>MAAC01009938.1_pt1 | contig 115798 bp, 90 predicted proteins | sample 1115981 | NCBI WGS metagenome assembly MAAC01 (sample SAMN04961126, study PRJNA320927) | seawater metagenome | isolation source: sample BD02T64 sea water enriched with oil for 64 days | place: USA:Gulf of Mexico | collected 2013-07-27
GTTGATCAAATGGTTAGTGTTATCGATGTCATTAAAGCCATTGCAGAGCAAACTAATTTGTTAGCGCTTAATGCCGCTATTGAAGCAGCGCGAGCCGGAGAGCAAGGACGTGGTTTTGCAGTAGTTGCTGATGAAGTAAGAGCTTTAGCTAGCCGAACTCAGCAAAGTACAGAAGAAATCAGTCAAATGATTACGGAATTGCAACAAGGAACGGGCTCAGCGGTAACGGTTGTACAAAACAGCAAAACCAAAGGGGAAGAGACGACTGAAATGATGCAGCATTCAGTTGAATATATTACAAAAATTATTTCAGCAAGTGATGATATCAGTGATACTTCCTTACAAATTTCCACCAGTGTGCAAGAACAAAGTAATGTGACCTCTTCTTTAGACGTTAATATCAATGGTATTGTAAGCAGTGGTCAAGAAAGTAATGAACTTATCAATCAAATAAAGGTTAAAGCCAATCAGCTAGATGACCACGTGAATAATTTACAAACATTAACAAGTCAATTCAAAGTTTAGTCGTTATAAATTAATCGTATGCATGAGAGAAAATTTTTATATTTGTGTTGCTAATATTGGTACCCTTTAACGGATATCACTAATAATTATAGGTTATTTGATGAATTTTATAGAACATGGTTTATTTGAGGTCAAAGTTGAAGGTGAATTATTACTCGTTGATGCAACCGGCCCTTTTAATGAAGAATTGTTAATAGAATATGAAAATTCCTTAGAGGCATGCATCCAAAACTTAGAAGTATCGAAGTGGAACCAAGTAATCACACTAAATCAATTAAGCCTATTTACCCCTGAAGCAGAACAAGTACTAACTAACACATTGATAAATCGTAGATCAAGAGGGCTAGCGGCATGTGCGATTGTATTGAACGATGTAGAAGGTGAGTCTTTAATAAAAGCTCAAATGAGTCGCTGCTATAATCGAGCGGGAGTAAAACACAATTTCATTACATCAATTCATGATGCCAATAAATGGTTTGCAACGGTGTAAAATAAGACTTAAGTAAAAAAATTGTGTGGAAACTCGTAGCATCGAATCTTTATGCATTAATAGGTAAATTAAACTGCTGACGCCATTCTACTTCGCTGATCAAATCTTTTGTCGACTCTAATTGGTCAATAAAAGTTAACCCATTCAAATGGTCTAATTCATGCTGAAAAATACGGGCAATAAATCCCGTTAATTCTTTTTGCTGCACATTACTTTCTCGGTCAAAATAACGTACAGAAATCAGACTATGCCGTGGTACTAATCCGCGCATACTAGGCACACTTAAACAACCTTCCCAGTCTTTTATTTTCTCACTAGAGTAATGCAGTATTTCAGGGTTGATGATTGCTGTTGGTGCCATTAATGGCGCGTCGGGGTAGCGTTCATTGGGTTTAGAGCACATAATAAAAATGCGAACACTGTGATGAATTTGTGGCGCGGCAATACCAACACCACCTGCTTGTGATACTGCCAACATCAGTTGATTAATTAATTGCTGGCATTCATCGGCAAGTATATTTTCAACTTCAATTGCTCTTAATCTTAATACTGCATGGCCCAATTGAGCAATGGGATATGTATTGTTCTTAGCTTGGTTCATGTGGTTTCAGTCTTTTGTATTGATTGTTACTTCGATATTTTTATTGCACTTTAAACTAAATGTTTTCTTAGATACATTTAGTTAAGCTTTTAACTAATTTAAATTATAATCACAACAATGGACCAATGCCAGAGCCATAATTTTTAATACTGATAAATTTCTCTTAAGCGGCATTTTGTTATATCAACTAAAAGAAAATGTTAATGTAAAGGATGGCTTTTATTTACTTCTATTCTATTACGGCCATTCTTTTTAGCTAGGTACATAGCTAGATCAGCATCATTAATTAGTTGATCAAAATTTTGATGCTTATCATCGAGCGCACTGATACCAATACTTAATGTAGTACAAACTTTTTTACCCTCTATTACCTTGCAATTTTTAGCTAATGATTCTTGAATACGGTTAGCTGTTTCGAAAGCGCCAATTGAATTACAATTGGGCAAAATAATAATGAACTCTTCACCACCATAACGTGCTATAAAATCGATATCTCGTATTTCTTTATAACAAATTTTACAAATATTTATTAAAAATTCATCACCGACTAAATGGCCAAAAGTATCATTAATATTTTTGAAAAAATCACAATCTAATAAAAGCAGTGCTAATTTGTTTTTATTTCGAATTGCTCGTGAAAACTCCATATTTCCGCGGTCAAAAAGAGCACGACGATTGGCTACTTTGGTAAGAGGATCGGTATTCGAAAGCTGCTCTAATACTTGAGTGCGTTCTTCGACCACTTTTTTCATCACCTCTAAGGAAACGGTCGTTTCACTTAATTTCTGATTCATTAGATTAAAAGCATTCGCTATGCTATTAAACTCTTTTGATTTAATAGACAGCTCAATTTTTTGAAAGTGTCCGCTATGGTTTTTTGCAAAAGCTCTTTTGACCTCCTTAAGCGATGTTCTAAATGTTTTAGTTAAGTTAAATGCACAATATAATAAAACAGTAATGCTTATTGTAAAAAGGAGCACAATGAAAAGTATGACTTTTTTGACGGTATTGTGAATATCTTTAAATGCAATAGCTGAGAGCTGAAATGATTCTGATTTAATGGCCTCTAACTGCGTTATTAGTCTTGCTTTTAGGTGATTTTTTATCGCAACACTTGCATTTTTTAATTTATTGTCTGTCATTTTTTTAAATAACAGTTTTACACTTTTATTTTGACTGTTAATGCTATTTTGAATAGTTTGTAGATGCGGTGTTAATGCCGGAGATAACTCAAGTAAGTTGCTTAATTTCCGCTGAGATTCTAACCAATTTGCATCACTATAATCACTCGCATATATATTATCTCTGGTGGCGAGCTGTTTTAATAGGTTTGCTTGATTATCAACTTGTAGTGCATAATTATCTCGACTTAGTGCAAGCTCCACTGTTTGTATTGACCATAAAACGCTAAGAACAATACCAACAAATAACAAACAACAAGTCGCCGTAAAAATATAGATACGTTGTGACAAACTTATTTCCATTGTTACTTCCCTATTTATAATGGAATATTGACAGCGGCAGGATCCACTTGCAGCATCGCTCGACTATCAATAAAGTGCTTAACATTAGGCTGTTTATTAAACTCACTCATTTGAGTCGCTACTGCCCATGCTGCTTGAGATTTAATACTGAGTATTAGTGATTGGTTTAAGGCAAGTTTAAAGACATAATCAGGCCAAACCCAGTCAATAAACTCAGCTGATACATTCAGTTTTTCTATAACAATACTTTTAGATTTATGAGGGTTAGCAGCAATGTAGCCAGTCGCTATTGCTATTCCTTGAATAATACATTTTGCTTTTTCAACTAACAAATCATCTGCCGTTTGAGAGATCAAATTAAAACTTAATGTATTTAAGTTTTTGGTATCATGAATTTTTATTTGTTGATTTAGCAATTGTTTACTTTGAAAGACAAAAGGCTCCCAGGGAGTAACTGCATCCACTTTATTACTAATAAAACTGTTAATTAATTGATCAGGTTTGTGGTGAAAAACTGTTATGTCTTCTACCGTTAAACCTTCTAATGCTAATAATATACTTAAAAAATATTCACTGGCTGTCCCTTTAGTAACACCTATACGTTTACCTTTTAGATCTATAGTTGAGTTTATATTATCTGAGGGACGCGTGATAAGTTTCACGTCATTATCTGATTGCACAAACATGGCATGAGTGACAAAAGACTTTTGGGCTAAACTTTGAAAAGCAATCACAGAATCTGAACTAGTGCCAAAATCAACATCTCCATTCATTACTTTGGCAAACGCTGCCTGTCCGCCAATTACCTCATCAAATTGAACACTGACGCAGGTATTGTCAAAAGCATCGATTGCTTGCGCCACATAAAAGGGAGTAGACAAAGGGGTTTTAGATACTGCGATGCTAACTTGATATTTGGGCAGTAACCAAAAAGACTTAAAATTTAAATACAACAGCGCAATGCCTGCAAAGGTAAGCAGAATAATAGAATAATACAAAATTGATTTTCTAATCAAAGTAAACAACCGATATCAAACTGTTTACTGAGTATAGGAAAGTTTAATGAAATTGGCTCGTTAAGACATGAATTGATGAGATATTTATTATTAGTGCGTATTAAGCTGTGCAGCAGTAACTAGCAGTAGCAATTGGTGGCCTACTTATCACTAAAACGTAGGCTACTACAAGTACACAAGAAATAGAAGTTTAATGTCATTAAACTTCTATTTGGCTAAACATTAAATACAATGATACTCCTATCAAACTTAACCCCATCATAATATTAAAAATACGTAGATGTTTGGGTTTATAAAGTAGGGCGCTGATTTTTGTCCCCATGAAAGCCCAAGTAGAAATAGATAAATAGCAAATAGCAAAATAAATACTGACAAACATAATAAGTTGATTACTCGAGTCAGCAAGATTAAATGCTGATATTCCAGCAATAGAAGCAATCCAAGCTTTAGGATTAAGCCATTGCAAGACAAAACCATGAAGAAATGTAGGGTATTCAGTTTTACTTATTTGAATCTCAGGTGTTGAGATTGCTATTTTATAGCCGATATAACAGATGAAAATACTTCCACAAATGCCAAAAATTTCCATCAAAAATGAATACTCATTAAACATTTGATTAAAACCTAATCCAACACAATATAAGAGTAGTGCGAAGCCTATGCTAGCACCAGATACAAAGGGGAGAGCATTTTTAAAGCCGTGATTAATTCCTGTTGTTAACGTAATTAAGTTAACAGGCCCAGGGGTTATTGACATTGAAAACGAATATAAACACATAGCAAATATAACCGACATGATTTTTCCTTTATTTTTTATGAATTATATATCTACTTTATTAAGTAGATAAGATGTTATATTTAATTTTCACTGTTCTAAATAGTTTAACAATACAAATGATAGATGAATTACGTTCAATGGCTATTTTTGCTGAAACTATAAAGCAAGGCTCTTTTCGTGCAGCAGCAAAGGAGCTTAAACTTTCACCTTCGGTAGTGAGCTATCAAGTTAGTCAGCTAGAGAAATCGGTAGGTACTGCTTTGATTTACAGGTCGACAAGAAGTTTGTCTTTAACCTCTGAAGGTAATGCATTATACCAGCATGTTTTGAATATGCTGCAAGCTGCACACGAAGGGTTAAGCCAAGTAACTCTAGAAAAAAAAGAGCTAAGAGGGAGGTTAACTGTCACGCTGCCTTCAGCATTAATTAAGTCTAAGGTAAGTAAACAAATAGCTCAATTTAGTCAATTACACCCTTATTTAAATTTTAAATTAATTTATACCGATAGTAGAGAAAGTCTTATTGATAAAGGGATTGATTTAGCTATTAGGGCTGGTTCAATGGAGGATAGTAGCCTTAAATCTAAAAGAATCGGTGAAATAAAGAGAAAATTAGTCTGTTCTTATGATTATTGGAAAGAAAAGAAAAACCCGCTTTCTACTCATGATTTAACACAGTGGAATTGGATAAAGCTAGAGATGTTGCCTAATCGCAGAACGTTAGTAAACGCTGAAGGTGAAAAGTGTGAAATTAGCTTTGAGAGCAATATTAGTGTGAACAGTGTAGAAGCGATGACTCAGCTGTGCATTAATGGCCTAGGTATTGCCACTCCTCCCGATTATTTGGTTGAGAATGAAGTAAAAAATAACCTCTTAATTGAATTGTTACCAAATTGGCAAGTTGAGCCAATTCCTTTATATGCCGTTTGGCCTAATAATGTATCGCAAAATAGTAATGTAAAACGTTTATTAGCGTTTATCATGTAAATATTACTATTGATAATAAAGTTAATTATTTGAATTTTACAAAAAAATCATTTTGAGGGAGCGGTTTACTATACAAATACCCCTGTAATATGTCGCAACCTAACCTAGATAAAATAGACTTTTGTTTTTGCGTTTCAACCCCTTCAGCGACAGTTTTCAGTTTTAACCCTGATGCTAATGAAATAGTATTTTCGACTATCCAAACATCTTCAGCTGATGATGTTATTGAATCGACAAAACTTTTATCTATTTTCAAGGTATCGATAGGTAATTTCTGTAAATAACTTAACGAAGAGTAGCCAGTGCCAAAATCATCAATTGAAATAGACACGCCTATTTCTTTTAAGTCATGTAATATTTGTATAGTCGCTTCAATATTTTCCATCAATAGACTTTCTGTTATTTCTAATTCAATATTATGGCCACTAATGCCTACGTCATGCATTACTTTTAGTACCTCTTCTTTAAATTGAGGGCTTTTAAGTTGCATAGCAGAGACATTTATCGAGACAGTTATTGATTTGTCTGAATGTGTTTGCCATTGCTTTATAAACAAACACGATTGTTCTAAAACAAGCTTCCCAAGAGGGATAATAAGTCCAGAGCTTTCAGCGATAGATATAAATTCTAAAGGGGGGATATTACCCAACGAAGGATGCTGCCAACGGATTAACGCTTCACAACCAGACAGTTCATCTGTTTTTAAGCATTGTTTGGCTTGATAGTGCACGGTAAATTGACCTGTAACTAAGCCAGTGCGCATATCACTAATGAGTTGAAGCTCTCTTAATCTTTTTTGATCAATATCGTCGTGATATATTTTGAAATTGTTTTTACCTGTATTTTTTGCATGGTACATAGCTTTGTCTGCTGAACTTAATAAGCTGGTAAAAGTATCACCATGACGGGGATACAGTGCGATACCAATACTAGCGGTAATATCTATGGTGAAATTGTCATACGATTTTTTTATCGGCTTACGTGGTGTAAGCCGCTCAGCAAAGTTAATAGCCTTATTTTTAACCTCATCCTCATTTTCACTAGACTCAGTAATGATAATAAACTCATCACCGCCAAATCTTGCTAAAAACATTCCTGCGGGGATAATTTTCAATAATTTTTGTGAACGCTCATATAAAAACTCATCACCAACAAGGTGTCCTTGCGTATCATTAATATTTTTAAAATTATCTAAATCAATATATAAAATGGCGAATTTTTTTTTGCTAAAAAGTGCATTAGCAATCTTGATTTCGATTTCTTCTCGACATAAAACACGGTTGGGTAATTGGGTTACCTCATCATAATGTGCTAATTTTTTTAATTTTTCTTCGCTTTGATTAAGCTGTGTAATATCTAATACCGCGCCAATCATCCGGATAGCTTTGTCGCTTTCATCACGAAGAACTTGCCCTTTTTCTAACACCTGCCTAATTTCACCAGAAGGTCTTCGGACTCTATGTTTTATGGTGTATGATCTATCATTGTTTAAGGCACCGTTGACTGCATCAACAACCCCCTGCCTATCATCTTCATGTATGTAATAAAGGAAAGCGTCATAAGTTGCCTTGAACTCTTGCGGTTTTACGCCAAATATTCGGTATGTCTCATCGGTCCAAACCAATGTTTCATTGGTAATATCCCAATCCCAGGTGCCAACATGTGCTAATGATTGTGAAGCTTCTAAACGTTCGTGTAATTTTTGCATTGTTGAAGTGATTAATTCTTTTTCACTTAATATCCGAATAGAGCAAACAGTGAACTTTTCGCCACCTTCTTCATAATGGTTTAACTCAATACAAACAGGTATCTCATGACTTTTTTTATGAATAGCCCATAGTCCTAAGCCGTCATTCATTGAACGTTTGTTAGGGCTCTTTATAAAAGAATTTCGTAGGTGTATGTGCTTTTCTTTAATACGTGGTGGAATCAAACATTCAATTGATTTACCGAGTAGTTCTATAGGCAAATAACCTAATAAATTAGTGATATTATTATTTACCCAAATAATTTCAGCTTTTTCATTAACAATAATTACAGTGTCGGGTATTAAATTTAATAATTGAATTGAGGGACGCTGCATAAATAATTTTCCAAATTAATAAAATTATTATAAATGTTTTTTATATCAAGTTATTAAAGGTTGATAGTTGTTATTGATCAATAATTGTTTAACTACTATCGTTTTTACTTTACTTTATTAGCGGCGCTAAATAGCGAGAGGAAAATAATTCATCTAATTTATAAATGAGTTATGCTCTTATCAAATATCTGTTTTAACCAGTAATATACATTTTTGTTACAAAATTCATTTATATGACAGCTAGTTATATGAGTTTAGACTTTGCAGGGGTATTGTAGAAGCCGTTTTTGCAACCAGAATGACTCTGCTAGAAAATGGGTGTAATCTCTATTATCTAGTTTAGTAGACTAATGGTATAAAACAATTGTTTCAGTGATTCTGATTAGGTATAAAAAGAACCATAAGCAGGTAAAAAGGTATTTTAATTATTATAGGATAGAGCACTACCGAGAGTGATTAAAAGTAGTTTATTTATCTGCTTAAGCGTAAACTGGCGCGGTAATCATTAGGTATAAATATAATTAATATGAACGCTAACTCACTTATAATTCTTGATTTTGAAACAACAGGTCTATCACCTAACTTAGGGGATAGAGCCATTGAAATAGGCGCTGTTAAACTTGAAAATGGTAAAATAGTCGAACAATTTCAGGAGCTGATGAACCCTGGGCGTCACATCAGCCCTTTTATTGAAGAGTATACTGGTATCACTAATAATATGCTCAGTAGAGCTGCTTCTTGTGAGGAAGTGATGACAAAATTTTCTGACTTTATTCAAGGTCAGAACTTGGTGGCACATAATGCCTCATTTGATAAACGCTTTTTGGATAATGAGCTTCAACAAATTGCTGCAAACTATGTTGGAGAGTTTGCTTGTTCTTTATTAGTTTCTCGTCGGTTATACCAATTAGCTCCAAACCATAAATTAGGTACCTTAATAAATTACAAGGGTATCACTTCAAATGGTAGTTTTCATAGAGCTCTTTACGATGCACAAATGACGGCAAAACTTTGGTTAACAATGATTGATGATATTCAGCAACAAACGGGTATTGATGAAGTACCTTTTTCTTTGGTGAAAAAATTGACTAAAACACCAAAAGCAAAGGTAAAACAGTTTCTCGCTAGCTTTAATTAAATATGATGCTAATTCGGCTCAATCTACCTGTCCAAAACCCCATCGCTTTTGGTATTTTCTGAAACAATTAAGTTTCTTTAGGTGAGCGGCATGTCGTTTATCAAAAGTAATCTCCAAGTGGAACGGGTATAGGCTACGGGTTGTTATGTCAGTAGCCTATTTTGCATGGCTTACTTAGCCAATTGCTTTACCACCGCTTCACCAACGGCATGCGCACTGGTTGGATTTTGTCCGGTGATAACGCGATCACCTTCGATCACAAATGCTCCCCAAGGCTGTACTTTATTAAACCGTGCGGCACTACGGGTAAAGCCTGTAACCGACTTACTCGCTAATAGTTTTTCGCCATTACTTAATACAATAGGTAACACCCCTGCAGGGCCATGACATACTGTAGATAAAATCCCACCATCTTCATAGTGTTTAGCACTAAGTTTTGCAAAGTGTTCATTTGTTGCTAAATCTGATAATAAACCAAAGCCGCCAGTGTAATAAACAGCGTCATAATCATCGATATTAATTTGAGATACCGGAATAGTATTGTTAATACTGTTTTGAAATGTTTCGTTATTGAGAATTGCATCATTCACTGAGTCATCGGGTATATCAGTACCGTATAGAAGGAGCCTTTCCTCCTTGAATCGAGGCTATATCATATTCGATACCTGCGGCTAAAAAAACATTTAGCGCATGAGTAAGTTCAGGTGCATAGGTGCCATTTTTTTGATCTGTAGTACCTAACGTGGCGTGATTTGTTACTGGTATAAGTATTTTTTTTATTGCTTTTTCCTTAATTATTTAGCAAATGCGCTTTATTACGCTTAGACATATCTTAATACTTGAGTTTATTAAGAACAATATGGTGAAATGGAAAATTACTGTTGCTGTATGGCAATAATTGAGGTGGTATGGATAGTTTTGACAGTATTATTGAGTTTGTCAGCGTAGCTGAAAGCCAAGGCTTTTCAAACGCGGCTAAACAGTTAGGTTGCAGTACAAGCCATGTTAGCCGACAGGTGTCAAAACTAGAAAAGCGGTTAGGTTACGCTTTATTTGCTCGCACCACACGATTAGTTAGCTTAACCCATGCGGGACAAAACTATTATCACTAGTGTAGAGAACTTGTCACTGGCTTACAGCAGGCAAATGAACACATTAACACTCAACAACTTAAACTTGTTGGGACGCTACGGGTTAGTGCTGCAGGCACTTTTGCTGAGCAGCAAGTTGCGCCTGTATTAATAGACCCCGAATTATCTATCGAAATTGATTTTAATAGTAAAAAAGTCAACTTTGTTGAAGACGGTATTGATTTTGCGATCAGATACGGTAAGTTAGAAGACACGGGCTTAGTTGCCCGTAAATTGTTAGCTCATCCAATGATGGCAGTGGCCAGTGACAAATACTTGGCAAAATTCGGCATACCTAAACACCCTAATGATTTAAATAGTCATAGCTGTATTATTTCTAATAACGACCATTGGTTATTTGAACATGAAGGCAATCAAGACAATATAAAAGTGCAGGGTAGATCGAAAAGTAACAATGCTCAAACCGTGGTTAATGCTTGTAAACAAGGTTTAGGTATTGCTTATATGCCCGAGCATAATTTTTTACAATCTGTTGAAAAATGCCTTTTAATGCCTATTTTAGAGTCATTCTGGCGTACGGATTCACATAGCTGGGTGGTGTATCAAAACCGCCGTTTTTTACCCATGAGAGCTCGTCTAGCAATTGATTTTTATTAGAACACTTTTGTAAATAAAGTACTTATCGATCGTTCGATTGTCAATTCACAGAACTATACCCGTAATCATTCAAAAAGCTCCCACTGAAACATGTATTTTGAATGGTCATGGGTATATGTGGATGATATTTTGGTAATACTCGTTTACAAGTAAGTGTTCCTAACTATTGTGATATTCGTTTATAATCATTGCGTCATTCTCAATAAAAGATTTAAAAATGAAAAAAATAATCGGGTTAACCTTGCTAGCTTCAACTGTTCTAAGTGGCTGTGGAATTAATAATAATTTAAAAAATAATAGCTCAGCAGACGTTACTGCTAGCTACAACAGCATTAATAAAGAACAACTTATTGAGCATATTAAAGTGCTTTCATCAGATGAGTTCGAAGGGCGCGCGCCATCAAGCAAAGGTGAAGAGCTTACACTCGACTACTTGACCAAGCAATTAACAGCGGTTGGTTTTAAACCTGGAAACGGTGACAGCTTTTTACAAGCAGTACCTATGGTGTCTATTGAAGCATCACCCGACATGACGTTATCAATTGGTGATAAAGACTACCAGTACGGACATGACATGGTTATGGGCTCTAGCCGCATTAGTGATTTTGAGCAACTGAAAGACTCTGAATTAGTCTTTGTTGGTTATGGCATTAATGCACCAGAGTACAACTGGAATGATTACAAGGACCTAGACGTTAAAGGTAAAACGGTTGTTATTTTGGTAAATGATCCTGGTTTTGCAACTCAAGATCCTGCGTTATTTAATGGTAACGCGATGACCTATTACGGTCGTTGGACATATAAATATGAAGAAGCTAGCCGCCAAGGCGCAGAAGGTGCAATTATTATTCATGAAACCGAGCCAGCATCATACAACTGGTCGGTGGTTGAGCACTCTTGGACTGGTCCACAATTTGGATTTCTTCGTGAAGATCTAAATAAAGACCGTATTGCAGTTGAAGGTTGGGTCAATAGTATTGTTGCAAAAGAGTTATTTGCTGACGCAGGTTTGAACTTTGAGCAAGCTAAAGCCCAGGCAGCAAAGGGCAGTTATAATATAGACATGGGTGCTTTAAACGTGTCGGTTACAGTAAAAAATACAGTGAAAGAGTCGGTTTCATATAATTTCATCGCGACTTTACCTGGTAGTACTAAGTCAGATGAACACATTATTTATACCGCACACTGGGATCACTTAGGAAAAGATACAAGCCTAACAGGTGATCAAATTTATAATGGCGCAGTAGACAATGCATCAGGTACAGGCGCGCTTATCGAAGTAGCTGAAGCCTTTGCTAAACTTCCTGTTGCTCCAGAGCGCTCAATTACAATTATGGCTGTAACTGCGGAAGAACAAGGATTACTCGGTTCTAAATTCTATGCTGCCAATCCAATTATTCCTGCGGCGAAAACGGTTGCCAATATTAATATGGATGCATTAGGTGTTGTGGGTCGAAGTAGCGACGTGTCTGTATATGGGTTAGGTCAGTCGGAGTTAGATAACTTCCTTAAAGCTGCGGCGAAAAAACAAGGCCGTATAATTGCTGGAGATCCTCGTCCTGCTGCAGGTATCTATTATCGTTCAGATCATTTCGCCTTTGCAAATATTGGTATTCCAGCGCTATACGCAAAAACAGGAAAAACGCCAGTTGATGAAGCAACTAAAGCATTACGTGTCGAGTTAAAAGATACTTTAGGCAAGTGTTATCACAATCTATGTGATGAATATAACGAAGCCTGGGATATGTCTGGCGCAGTACAAGACATGCAAGTCTTCTTTGATATTGGTTATGAGTTATCCAAAGAAAATGTTTGGCCACAGTGGAGCCCAACATCAGAGTTTAAGCGCTAAAAGCTAAAATCTGGTTAAGCGAGCAATAAGTAATTGCTTTAATGATTACGTTGCTCGCTTAGTATTTACCTTACGTTAGCCTAGGTATTTTATTCTCCTATCACTAACTTTCGTATTTTAAACCCAATTGAAGTAATGAATTGATCTATTCTTTATTTTATTTGGTGTGTATTTTTCAAACGTCTGATATTTATCAAGTAATGATAAAAGCCAATAATTTTTCTTGCCATTTACTCTAATAAAATATCGCTCTATATTTATGGTTACAATTATTTACCACCATAAAGTACAGTTGTACTATTTACATAAAAGCACAACTGTACTATTGTATGTGTACAGTTGTACTATTTAATGTGATGGATGAATAATAATGAAATTTAGCTACTTTAATAACAGAAAACAGGGCTTGGGCTTACGATCAATTAGCCGTGGGTTCACTGGAGCTATGAGTATATTGGCCCCCAAATTTAGCGCCTTTTTAGGTAAAAATATACTCATGAAACCTTATGCCAAACGGCATTACGATTTTGACTTGATCGCGCCTAATAATGAATTAAACCTACAAACATCAATAGGTATTGCTCACGTAAATTTATTTGGCACAGGCACTAAGGTCATTGTTGTGAGTCATGGTTGGGGCGATTCTAGTCATGCCTTCCAACAGATGATTTTGTCATTAACCCAACAAGGTTATATGGTTGCTGCTATTGATCATATAGGGCATGGTAAGTCTTCTGGGACTAACTCTCACTTACTCAGTTTTGTTGAAACATTAGAAATCCTTATTGAGCACTTTAATGAAGAAAGAATTTTGGTTACTGGGATTATTGCGCATTCAATGGGAGCTATTGCCACGTTAAACTTGCCTATGTATATCCTTAAAAATAAGAAGATAATTTTGATCTCATCGCCTATTAATTTTTTTGAACTAATGTTTGAAAAAGTAGAACAGGTTGGTATTTCCAGAAAGTTACTGACAACAGTATTAGAAAGTATCAGTTATAAATACGGTAAAACCTGGTATCAATTAACCACTGAGAGTAACCGTGATAAATTAGCGTTGGATATTACTTTTATTCATGACAGCCAAGACAGGTATGCACCAATTGCAGACGTGATTAATTTTCTTGAACAGGAAAAAACACCACTAATTACCACCGAAGGGCTTGGTCACAGGAAAATTTTAGGAGATACTAAGGTTATAGATAATATTACACAGGTTCTATCTTTTTGATGAACAAAGGCGAACGTACCAGATCCGAAATACTAAAGCAGAGTATTATATACAGCAGCCAATATGGCTTAGCTGATATAACCATAGGAACAATTTCCAAATTATGTAAGCTATCAAGGACCGGGGTTATCTCGCACTTTGAAAATAAAGAAGATATGCAAATAGCCATTTTAGAATACGGAGAAGCGCTATTTCGTGAGCGAGTCATTAAACCCGCATGGTGCGAGGACCCTTTAGAGCACCTGTTAACATTATTGGATAATTGGGCTGACTGGACTAATGATATGTTTAATGAACACCAAGTCAGCTGTCCATTTATAAAAGCGGTTGTAGAGTTTCAAAATCGACCTGAATCAAAAGTACGTACATATACTATTGAACAACAAAACAGGCTTATCAGTTACATCTCCCATAGAGTAGAGCGTTGTATTGAGCAGAATAGATTAAAAACAACTATTAAAAGTCATGTTATTGCCTATGAGCTATATAGTTTATATTTAGGGCACGCTATCACGCAACATACGACCGCGATAAAAAGCACTGAGGGTATGTTTAAAAATAGTGTTGCTAGGTTATTAAAACAATATCAAACAACTCATTAAACGAGCTTTTTAAGTGGAATGGCTGTAGTTGTGCCCATAGGGCAGAAAATGAGGGTGAACATTGAAAAACAATCAAAAATCGCTGTTACTTGCTGGTGAATACACACTCTATTTATTACGCCATGGTGAAATTGCAACACCGGGTATTTTAGCGGGTAAAACTGATGTTTCCTTGTCTGAGCTTGGGCGGAAACAAGTATCAAAGGTTATGGATTCATTAAATAATATTGACCGCTGTATCACTTCGCCTTTAATTCGTTGTCATGAAAGAGCAAGTTGGTATTGTCAGCAACAAAAATTACAACTCGAAGTTGAGTGCAATATACAAGAGATGAACTTTGGCGATTGGGATGGTAAAAGTTATCAGGCCTTATGGAAAATGGATGAGCAATCAGCTACTAGTGCAATAGGCGACTTTTGGCAACATCCTTGGCAGAACCAACCGCCCAATGGCGAGACTATGGATAACTTTGTCAGCCGTATTGATAACTGGTGGCAAAGATTTTGCGCTGATAATAGCTTTCATAATACGTTGGTAGTTACCCATGCGGGCGTGATCAAACATCTACTTGCCAGAGTTTTAAATTTACCTATTCCTGGCACAGTCCATATGGCTTCAATTGACGTACCGTATGCTAGTTTGATCAAAATATCCTTATATCGAGATGAAAGTGGTAAAGTTTGGTCAAAGCTTGTGTTATAAATCATATTTTTTTAGTCACTTAAAAAGATAAATAACACTTGCTATTTATGCTCAGCCGTTGATAATCGCGTGCTGTAAAGAAAGTCTGTTAATTTTTAATGTTATTATACTGAAAGTGTAATATTTGGGAATGTGGTGAAAGACCACAACTGTACCCGCAACTGTAAGTCACGCGCTAGAGCATGCTTAATTTCAAGCTGCTTTTTGATGCTGACAAGTCAGGATACCCATTAACAAATTAATCAATTATATTAATCTACTATATCAATTCGAGCGGGTTACTCGAACACTGTATATTCATTCGCTTGTTGCTTAACATCTGTTATCAGCAAAGAATCGACTGTGCGCTGTTTGACCGCTTTAAGCATAAGCGAATAAACATTGAGCCAAGTTCCTAAAACAGCTAAATCAGCGTTATTAACCGCAGAACACCTAAGTTGGTGTACTGATGGTAACCTGATCCTTGACGATATTAGTTTTGCCGTTAAACAAGGTAGCTTTACTGGCATATTAGGACCAAATGGTGCAGGAAAATCAAGTTTACTCCGTTGTTTATACCGTTTTGTTAAACCTGAACAAGGTATAGTGAGTTTTGAACACCATGATATTTGGCAACTGAATGCTAATGATTACGCCAAAAACGTTGCGGTTGTACTGCAAGAAACGCCTTCGCATTTTAATTTAACGGTATACGATGTGGTCGCGTTAGGGCTAATCCCCCATAAAGGAATCTTTTCAAGAGCAGATAATACTGATGATGAAAAAATAGACCAAGCAATTTCACAAGTTGGTTTAGCGAATAAAGTACAGCAGAGCTTTGAACATCTTTCTGGTGGAGAAAAGCAACGTGCGCTAATTGCGCGTGCTATTGTTCAATCGCCAAGTCTTCTGATCATGGATGAACCCACGAGTCATTTAGATGTACGTTATCAAATTCAAATAATGGAGCTGGCAAAGTCGCTTGGCATAACCGTTATTGCTTCATTTCATGACTTAAATCTCGCAAGTGCTATGTGTGATAATTTATTGGTGTTAAATCAAGGTAAGTTAGTTTGCCAAGGCACGCCGAAAGAAGTGCTAACCAGTGAAATGTTATCAGATGTTTTCGGCGTTTGTGCGCATATTAGCGAACATCATCAGCACAAGGTTCCACATATTTCGTATTACTACGGTTATGTTAAAGACAAGTATGAACAAGGCGTAGACCATGTTTAACAATGTTATTCAAAAAGGCACTGTCCAAAAAGTTAAAAAAATAATTGTTCATAATAAAAATGGAGCCTGGCTAGAAAAAAAACAGATCAGCCACTCTGGGGTAACAGTAGTTGCGCTACTTATTTGTATTCTTAGCCTTTTTTGTGCGTTATCGTTTGGTGCGGCGGATATTTCATTTACCGATGTTTGGCACAGTGTTTGGCCAACGGAAGAAGGTAAAAATGTAGGCTTTATTCAACGAATTATCTGGGAATTAAGAATGCCTAGAGCCATATTAGCGTTGCTTGCTGGTTGTGGCTTGGCTATTTCAGGTCTCATTCTACAAACCGTAACACGTAACCCCTTAGCTGATCCTTACTTGTTCGGTATTTCATCAGGTGCTTCGTTAGGTGTTGTGATACTTATTTCGACTACAGGCAGCATCTTTACTGTAATGACGCCTATAGCGGCTTTTGCTGGCAGTTTGGTTGCTATGGTAATGCTAATGTTAATTGCGGGTCGCAGACAAAGCCAACAGGTTGAATCTATGTTATTGGCGGGGGTTGCCTTATCATTTTTGTTTAGCTCTTTTACCAACCTGTTGCTCTATCATACTGACCCACAGGCGGTTACTGCGGTGCTATTTTGGACCATGGGAAGTTTTTCACGCGCACAGTGGGAAAACTTATTATTTCCAACGGTTGTTATCACTGCCTGTATCACTTTTATGTTGGCGTATCGACGTCAATTAAATGCAATGTTATTAGGGGATGAAAGTGCAACTACCTTGGGCATTAATGTAAACCGATTTCGCATTATTATGTTGTTACTGAGTTCGTTAATTACCGCAACGCTAGTTTCAATGTGTGGTGGTATTGGATTTGTTGGTTTGATGATTCCGCATATAGTTCGATTTTTTATCTCCCAAGGCACCATTTTTGGTATTTTGCTAACAGCGCTGGTTGGCGGCATATTTATGATCTGGGTTGATATCTTATCGCGTACGGTTTTGGTCAACCAAGAGTTGCCTGTGGGTGTTATTACCGCAGCAACAGGCAGCATATTTTTCCTTACCTTGCTTTATTTTCGAAAGAATCGACCTAATTAAAAATGATGATTGATAGCAATAACTATTGATACCTCTAGTGAGATAAATATGACGTTTACAATTCAAACCGTTAGTAGGCAATTTGATGAAAAAATTCAAGCGAAGATTGACGGTAAAACCAAGCCACTAGGTGCGCTAGGGCAATTAGAAACAATCGCTAAAAGCTTAGCACGCGTTCAGGCTATGGTTACCGGCCATGTTGATTCTTTAATTATCAATCGTCCAAGCCTTATTATATTTGCTGGCGATCATGGTGTTGCCTCTGAAGGTGTATCAATAGCGCCTAGTGAAGTTACTGGGCAAATGGTGGAAAACTTTGCCACTGGCGGCGCAGCAATTAATGTTTTTTGTCGTCAATTCGGCTGGCAACTAAGCGTGGTTGATGCGGGCATTTTAAATGAACCTGCCTCACAGTTAACTGTTATTAATCAAAGGTTAGGTTGTATTACACAGCCATTACATAAAGCAGCAGCGATGACATTAGCAACGGTTGAGCAAGGCTTTGCTATGGCGAGTGACTTGATTAAACAAATTAAAAATAATGGCAGTAATTTGGTGGCTTTTGGTGAGATGGGCATTGGCAATACCACTTCAGCATCGGCAATTATGGCCGCTATTATGCAAATTTCTGCCGAGGAAACTGTCGGTAAAGGTACCGGTGTATCTGATGATGTAGTACTTAAAAAGCAAAAAGTGGTTGCACAAGCACTTGAACTGCATCGTGATAAATTAGCTGACCCTATGCAACTACTAGCTTGTTTAGGCGGCTTTGAAATTGTACAAATCACCGGAGCAATGTTAGCTGCAGCGGAAGAGAAACTGCATATTTTGGTGGATGGCTTTATTTGTACCGCAGCAGCAATGGTTGCGATACAGATAAACCCTGCAGTAAAAGACTATATGATTTTTGCTCATTGCTCCGGTGAGCAAGGGCACCAGAAAATGCTGCAATGGCTTAGTGTTGAGCCGTTATTAAATCTTGGCTTACGTTTAGGTGAAGGCACGGGTGGGGCGTTAGCGTTACCACTTATTCAAGCCGCCGCTGCTTTCTATAACGATATGGCCAGTTTCGAGCAAGCTAAAGTCACTAACGTTGTTTAGTCACCTTACGATTATGGCCACTATAAAAAATAAATAAAGATGAATTTGAGCCTAAAAGAAAAGCTACAAGAAGAAAAAACACTGCTGTTATTGGCGCTGAGTTTTTTCACCCGTATACCTGTGAACTTTTCAGCAGAAATTACCCCTGCGCAATTAAATAAAGCCAGTCGATATTTTGCCTTGATTGGCTTGCTTATCGGCTTTATTTGTTCACTAGTGTATATGGTATCGGTAGAATATTTGCCAAAATCGATTGCTGTTTTAATTGCCATGGCAGCTAGTTTATTAGTAACAGGAGCCTTTCACGAAGATGGTTGGGCTGATGTTTGGGATGGTTTTGGTGGCGGTTGGAGTATAGAACAAAAATTGAATATTATGAAAGACAGTCGTTTAGGCACTTATGGTGCCGCGGCTTTGTTTATTATTTTATTACTGAAGTTTCAAAGCTTAATGGCATTAGCTTCGCCGATTATGGCGCTCATTTTAGCCAATACATTGAGCCGCGTAGTGGCAACTAGCTTAATTTACGATATGGAGTATGTAGCACTTGATGCTAGCTCAAAAGTTAAACCACTGGCACAAGAGTTATCGAAAAAGAGCTTAGTTATATTGCTAGTAACTGGGCTGTTTGTGAGTTTATGGTTTTTGCCTTTGGGCGAATGTATTTTATTGTTTGTGATCTTATTTATATTTAGAGCACTCTTGGCTCTTTGGTTTACTCGCCAACTAAGTGGTTACACTGGCGACTGTTTGGGCGCGGCACAGCAAAGCAGTGAAATTGTCATCTATTTGAGTTTATTAATATTTGGCTACAGTGACGAAATTGTAAATGTCAGCCAAGGAGTAATCAGCTAATGTCTATTCATTTAATTTTAGGCGGCGCGCGTTCGGGAAAAAGCTCCTTTGCGGAAAAGCAAGCAAAGCTGAGTGAAGAAAGCGCTAAAGCACAGGTTTATTATCTAGCCACTGCTCAATCACTTGATGGAGAAATGTCCGCGCGTATCAAACAGCATCAAGCGCAAAGACCTGGTCATTGGCCGTTAATTGAATCGCCAGTTGCTCTGGCGGATACGATTGAGCAACTAGTACAAAAGCATCAAAGTGTGCAGGAAAAGCCTATTACAGTGTTAGTAGATTGCCTAACATTATGGCTCACTAATTTTTTATGTTCAAAGGAAAATAAATGTTGGCAACAAGAGAAACAAGCTCTACTGAAATTGTTAGTAGCTTATGAACAAAATAGTGAGGTAAATTTGCTGTTAGTAAGTAATGAAGTAGGCCACGGTATTGTGCCTATGGGCGAATTATCACGCGAGTTTGTTGATCAAGCTGGCTGGTTACATCAAGAAATTGCTGCAATAGCCACTCAAGTAGATTTTATTATGGCAGGCATTGCCTTATCGCTAAAGTCAGAGCCGCTAAAGTCAAAGGAGCATAAATGAAAACCTTGATGATACAGGGGACTACCTCAGATGCAGGCAAAAGCACAGTAGTTGCTGGACTTTGTCGGGTTTTTGTTAACAGAGGTTTTAAAGTTGCCCCGTTTAAACCACAAAATATGGCATTAAACAGTGCGGTCACAGAAGATGGTGGCGAGATAGGTAGAGCGCAGGCTTTACAAGCTATTGCTGCCAATATTGCACCACGTGTTGATTTTAACCCTATTTTATTAAAACCAAACAGTGATACTGGTGCGCAAGTTATTGTCCACGGTAAGGCGCTTTCAAATATGGAAGCTAGCAGTTATCACGACTATAAAAAAGTAGCGATGGAAGCAGTTGTTGAGTCTCATCACAGATTAGCGAATGAGTTTGATGTATTGATGGTTGAAGGAGCAGGAAGCCCAGCTGAAATTAACTTACGTGCGCATGATATTGCCAATATGGGATATGCCGAAAAAGTTGATTGCCCCGTTATTATCGTTGCTGATATTGACCGTGGCGGTGTTTTTGCACATTTAGTGGGAACACTTGAGTTACTATCTGAATCTGAACAAGCTCGTGTAAAAGGCTTTATTATTAATCGTTTTCGCGGTGATATTAAATTATTAGAATCAGGCTTAACTTGGCTTGAAGAGCGTACGGGAAAGCCCGTTTTAGGTGTTCTACCTTATTTGCATGACTTAGCGCTTGATGCTGAAGACGCCATTGATATTGATAACAAAGTCAGTTTAAGCAAGATTTCAATCGCCGTGCCGTTACTGCCACATATCAGTAACCATACTGATTTTGATCCATTGAGGCTTAACCCTGAAATAGATTTACGTTATGTCAAAATGGGTGAACGAATTGATGATTGTGATTTGATCATTCTACCGGGAAGTAAAAACGTGATTGCTGATTTGGCGTTTTTAAAAACACAAGGCTGGCAAGAAGACATTAATCGCCATTTGAGATATGGCGGTAAAGTGTTGGGAATATGTGGTGGTTTTCAAATGCTAGGTCATAAAATATATGATCCCCACGGTATTGAATCTACACTGGAAGAAAACGGCGAAAGAGCAATTACTGGTTTGGCTTTAGCTGATTTTACTACCACATTAACCACATCAAAAACGCTGACACAAGTTTCTGGAAAATTATCATTAGCAGGGCAACAATGTGATGTTTTTGGTTATGAAATCCACTGTGGCCACTCACAAGGTATTGCACTTGATAAGCCTTTAATAAGTGAGTTATCGGTAGGAACCACTGGTATTGATGGCTTTATTTCAGAAGACAATCAAATTGTGGCAACCTACTTACATGGTTTATTCGATCAGGGCGCGGTAACAAGCGCTGTATTGCAGTGGGTTAAAAAAGATCATGGTGTTCAATCTGTGATTGATATTGATCAACATAGAGAAATTCAACTTAATCGTTTAGCTGATATTTGTGAGCAACATTTACAGATGGATGATATTGAAGATATTTTACAAGCGGGCGTTACCACTCATGCTGATACTGAAGCAACTACTAATACTCGCGATGAAGAGGTGAACGCATGATGGTTCTTTTCACTGAAACTTTTACTCGGGTTTTTACTCAAGCCTTTTTACTGATTAGTTTACTGTTCGTTTCCTTTTCAGGAGCCGCTGCAGCATCACAAAAACGAATTGTTGCGCTTGCGCCGCATATTGTTGAAATGTTATTTGATATTGGTGCAGGTGATCAAATAGTCGGTACGGTGGAATATGCTGATTTTCCTGATGCTGCATTGAAAATACCTCGTATTGGCAGTTATCACGGTATTCAAATTGAAAAAGTACTCGAACTAAAGCCTGATTTAGTGATTGTTTGGCGATCGGGTAGTAAAGATTCTGATATTGAGCAAATGGAAAAAATGGGATTGAAGATTATTTACAGCCAACCCCATAAAATTGAAGATGTGGCTAGGGAACTTCGAAAATTAGGTAAACATACCGGGCATGAAGCGCAAGCTGAAATGGTAGCCAATCGTTACTTACAAAGACTTAAAAAATTACGTCAGGAACATGAAAACATAGCGCCAATGAAAGTATTCTACCAATTATGGCCTGAGCCTATGCGCACCATAAATAAAGAAACTTGGATTAATCAATTGATTGAAGTGTGCCAAGGGGAGAATGTTTTTGCCGATAATCCTACGCCTTATCCACAAATAGGGATTGAAAATGTCATTGTTTCGCAACCTGAAATTATCATTTTGCCTGATGAAAAATCGAATAAAGAACAACCAGTAATTGATTGGCGCAAATGGCCAGAAATTCCCGCGGCAAAGCATAATCGCTTTATCCGCGTTAATGCAGATGTCATGCATAGATTCAGTACCCGAATGCTAGAAGGTATTGAGGATATGTGTGAAAAAATTGATGCGTTTCGTTAAACGTATCTAATAAACCAACGAGTGGAAAACCTTCCACTTTACTATGGTAGGCAACGAGGGAAACTTATGGAAATTAAGTACTGCCCCCGCAACGGTAATAGCTCGTCGATTATAAACGAGTTTAAGTCCGACACCTTGTGCTTACTTAATTATCACTGAGCAGAAATTTAACAGCTAAGTGATCAACATGATGCGGAGGGCATCATAGAGAGAGGTAACATGAAAACTAAACTATTTAATAAAACACTAACTCAAATTGCTGTCGCTTCAGCATTACTTTCTTCTGCTTCAAGTGCAGTTGCAAACGCAAACGCAAACGCGAACGCAGATGACGCTAGTTTTGAACAAATTGTGGTAACAGCTAACCGTTCTCAACAAGATCAGTTTTTATCGCTTTCAGCAACGCAAGTTATTGATGAAGCTCAAATTAAGGCAATTCAACCACAAAATATTACAGAATTGCTCAGTACAATTGCCGGCGTAACCGTAGCCAATTTAGGTGGCGCGGGTCAATCCGCTTCAGTCTTTATGCGTGGTACCAATGGTAATCACACACTAGTTTTGGTTGATGGCGTACGTGTTGGCTCTGCAACATTAGGTACAACGAGCTTCTCTTCAATGTCAGTTAATTTAATTGAACGTATAGAAGTAGTAAAAGGACCGCGTGGCGCGCTTTGGGGATCTGATGCCATTGGTGGTGTGATTCAAATTTTCACTAAAAATTTACAATCCGGTGAAGGTATTGTTACGGCAGGTATAGGTAGTAATGGCTATTGGAAAACCGAAGCCGCAATTGGTTTAGGTGATGAATTTAATTCGTTAACTATTGCTGCTGCTTTAGAAGAAAGTAACGGTTTCAATTCAACAGATTATGATGGTCAAGAAGATAAAGACGGTTATGACCGTCAATCTTTTAGCATTAATGGCCAAAGTAAATTAACCGATGAATATTCACTTAACCTAGTATCTCGCTATGAACAAGGCGGTTCAAAGTATGATAGTAAATGGGGGGGCTCTGATGAGAATGAGCATGAAAACTACTCAGTAAAAGTAGGTGGAGCCTATAATTCGGAAAATATTTTAGTTGAGACTTCGTTTGCTAAATCACAAGACCAAGGTGGTACTTTTGCAGGTAATGCAGATCCTAAAGTAGTAAATGAAATTACCACTGAACGAGATCAATTTGGTTTGTTGGCTCAATATGAGTTAAGTGATAACACTAGTTTTATTACTGGTTTTGATTGGTACAAAGAACGTGTTTCAAATACAGGTTCGGATTACGAAATAAATAAACGTAAAGCTAGTGCTGTATTTGTTCAAGCGCTTCACCAAGTCGAGTCGGTTTTATTAGAAGTTGCGGTGCGCAAAGATGATATTCAAGGATTAGATAAAGAAGTTACTTATAACCTTTCTGCAGGTTATCAGCTAAGTGATGACTGGTTAGTAAGTTTAAGTAAAGGTACTGGCTTTAAAGCGCCGACTTTTAACGACTTATATTGGCCTGGCTCTGGAAATCCAGGGTTAGATCCTGAAAAAGTTGAAAGTACTGAAATACTTGTTCGAAATCAATTTGATGATGGCAGTTTAGAAATCAGCCTTTATGATACGAAGATTGAAAACTTAATTGCATGGGCAGAGGATGATGAAGGTAATTGGGCTCCTGCTAATATTGATAACGCCACAGCGAAAGGTGTTGATTTAACTGTTTCATTACAAACAGGTGACTTTTCTCACTTACTTGCCGCAGCTTATGTTGAAACAGAAGATAAATCATCGGGTAAGGAATTACTACGTCGTCCGAAAGTAACAGCAACTTATACGCTAGGTTATCAAGTAGATGCATTAACGGCGAATCTTGTTTTAGATTACCGTGGCGAAAGTAAAGATAACAAATATAGTCAAATAACGTTAGGTTCAGTATTGTTAACTAATCTTACGTTAAGCTATCAATTTTCAGATAAAATCGCTGTTACAGGTAAGGTGAATAACCTTTTTGACAGAGATTATACTGTTGCTGAACATTACCTAACTGATGGTATTAATTATCAGCTAGCAGCATCTTATGCTTTTTAGTTAGTCTGTTGACTAAATAGAAAATAGAAAATAGATAAAAGGTAGCTCAATTGAGTTACCTTTTTTGTTTGCCCAGCGAAGCTGGCAAACCTGATAGGCTGAAAGATGCCTTATCATCCAAGGGGTATATAAACTATATAGTACCTAAGGCTAGGCTTAGTTGGCGCTAGTTAGCTATCCCCAAGGAGTGGTCATAATTAATCTCGACCCTATTATCATCATACCCTAACACACCACAGTAATAACCGACGAGTTATGGTGCTAGCATGACAGGCCACAACAGCCTGCATGAGCAACTTTATGACAAGCGCCATTCGCTGCTAAGGTGTTCAACCATTTTAGGGTAGCCAATAGCCTCACCACTTATATTACCATGAGGCACGTTTGCTAATATGTTAGCAAATTGTTGCTGCTCTACCTTGATTAGATGGCGATGATCACCAGCCTCAATATAGACTTGTTTTGCGCCAAGTAAGCCATCGTCAACCAGCATATCTATGGCAAAAGCTGCACCGATGCCTGGAATTGCCCCTTGCTCACAATCAGGAAATAATTCACTCAGTCGCGTTTCATTTAACAGGTGATAGTTTTTGCTCATCAGTTGGTTTACTTGTGCGATGGATAGCTTATGACCTACTGATAATATTGACATTAGGTAGCTGCCGTCGCTGCTTTGTAAAATAATGGCTTTGGCTACCTCTGCGGGGGGTAAATGAGCTGAACATGAAGAATCAAAAGAGGATTTGGTAAATCTATGTTTTACTAATTCATAGTCAATATTATGATTTGAAAGGTATTCATTAAATGAAATTGAAATGGCCATTTTACTTACCTGCTTTTTTAATTAACTCATCATAAGTATAGCTAATATTGGCCATTTTTTAGGTTTTTTATCGCGGGTTAGTAAAAAAAGTGTTCTGTGGCACTGAAGCTATTATCGGTGCTAATGCAGCGATGATGGATGTGCCTAAATTATCACTCGATAGTCGCCATTAACCGGTTATAACTGGCTAGTATCTCTTTACGAGCCTCGTTAATATCTCCCCAACCGGCTACTTTTACCCATTTATTCGGTTCAAGTTCTTTATAACGTTCAAAGAACTGGCTAATTTGTGCTTTTAATAAATCAGATAACTGGTCTACATCGTGAATATGATTATATTCACAGGTTAAGCTTGCATGAGGTACGGCAATGATTTTGGCGTCTTCACCGGATTCATCGGTCATCTTCAATACAGCGACCGGACGGCAACGGATGACACTACCCGGTTGCAATGGGTAGGGTGTTGGCACTAAAACATCAACCGGATCGCCATCTAAAGAAAGGGTGTCATTAATATAACCGTAGTTACAGGGATAAAACATTGGTGCCTTCATAAACCGATCAACGAATAAAGCGCCACTGTCTTTATCAACTTCGTATTTTATTGGTGCTGCATTGGCAGAAATTTCAATCACTACATAAATATCATCAGGTAATTTGAGGCCTGCAGGCACGGAATGTAAACTCATCAGTATGTCTACTAGTCAAGTTAAAGAGTTATCTTAAGTATAGTGGCTTTTTACCGGTTGAAATTTTTGGCAAAACCAATTGTTGAAACAACAAACTACAATTGAGTAGGTTGAGTTAATATGATCAAAAAAACCTAAAATAAACGAGCTAAAGAGAAAATTATGGCGCATTAAGTTGGGCAAGTGACATGATTGACCTTGATTGAAAGTCATGTGCACTGAACACTTGATAGCTCCCTGACTTGTTTTTCCTTATTTTTCCTAAAAGCATCAAATTACAATATTTTAATGCTAGCAGAGAAATTACTAGTGCGAGTAACGCCGGAAATATTCTACAGCATGTTAATACTATTGTAAGATGGCCAAAATATAGGGGGCAAATTGCAACTCTCATTATTTAGATATTCCTATATAAGCGATAGGATAAAAGGGAACTGTGAATGGAGTCATTTAGAGGTGAGTTGGTCAATTTAATTGAACACAATGCTGTAGATCAAAATAATATCAATGCGGTAGTCGATGTATCAAACATAATGCCAAGTCAAAAAGCTTGGCTAACATTGATTAATAATTTGTTCTTGTGTATTGGTTGCATAGCACTTGGGTTTTCATTTATTTATTTTTTGGCGCATAACTGGTCTCAAATTGGTCGATTCGCCAAATTCGCCCTTGTTGAAATAGCTCTGGTGCTTTCTATTCTAATATACCTAAAAGCACAAATTGACTCAGTATATAGTAGTGCCGCATTAACGTTTGCAACAATCTTACTAGTTGCATTAATGGCTCTCTTTGGGCAAACGTACCAGACAGGGGCTGATCCGTGGCAGCTATTTTTTTATTGGGCTTCTTCTTTAGTGCGTTTTCTTCATTACTTGAAAAGCCTATCGCATCATTTTTTATGAGTTTACCTTTGCTATTAATCGCACATAAAATACTAAGCGCACCTAACAATGAGTTCTATGAACATTTGGCTTTGGCTATAAGTCTTTCAGGGCAAGCGTTATTTGTAAGGTCGGTAATCGAATGGGAGTCTTCAGCGCTTGTCTGGCTTATTGTGGCTGTGTCACAAGTTTTACTCGCTTATTACATGCCAAGCTTTTTGCACCGTGTATTTTCAACCTTGTTTGCCGCGCTGTAATTTGCCACAAGCTTAGCCATTATTGGGGCACCTCATTTACTTGGTTGTTTTTTAATGTTTCCGGTAGCCTGGCTCTGTTTGAATGAATTTAACTTTGCTAACCAATACAAAAGAATTAACGGGCTAATGTATGGCCTAATCATCGTGCTATTAGTTGTAAATTGGTCAATTTATAAAAAAGAAGAACTATTAGAAAGTGGCGAGGTTGTCTTTCTTAAATTAGCTCCTGTTGACCCGCGTTCTCTAATGCAAGGTGACTATATGGCACTTCGCTTTGTTGTGGCTAATCAGATCCGAATCGGCCTGAAAGAGAAGAGGCTAATGGCTTCAACTGAATTTAAAAATAGGTCAATTGATGGTTTGGTCTATGTGCAACTTGATGAAAGAGGTGTGGCGTCATTTGTAAGCATTGTCGAAGAAGGGATAAGTAAAGAAGCGATCGCTAATAAAAGTACAGCTCTACAGTTTCGATTACGAAAAGGTCGCGTGAAATTCGCTACTAACGCATACTTCTTTGAAGAAGGCAGAGGAAAAAAATTAGCAACAGCTGCATACGGTAAATTTCGTGTTAACCATGATGGGGAGCTTTTGCTTGTTACTCTGCATGATAAAAATTTAAAAGAACTAGGTTAATAAAAGTTAACTAGTTATATGTCGGTGACTAAATAGTCATGTCATATAACGTGATGTACTTTATCAATACAGTAAAAAAGAATGAAAGTAGGAGTGACGAAAATGTGATTAGTTTTGTTAAGGCTGTAGCAAACTAGAGTCAATGATTCATATACCGAATTTCTAACCATTTATGATGAAGATTATACTTATTTTGAGATAGAAGTAATGGTCAAATAAAGGCAAGGTAAGTTTTTACTTTCGCTTTAGATATAGCAATCGACAGCAAAGAATGTGTTTAGGGCAATAATTGAATAGTTTGAAAACTATAAAATTAATTTTGTCAGGCTTACTCAATGTTATTTTCAATAAAAAAATAATTTATATCTACTGAACAAGCTTTTGAAATAAGAAATAAATGAGTCGCATGGATGCGGCTTTGACCTGTTTCATACTTACTGTATTGTTGATTAGATATTTCGGCATAATTCCCAAATGTAATTTGAGATGCATCTAGGCTCAAACGTAACCTTTTGAGGTTTTTACAAATCAGGTTATGTACATCATCACGATTATTCATTTTCTTTAATTTCTGTCACTTGTTGACAGTAAGGGTAAGATTATTTAACATTTCAGGCTCCATCGTTTCGATGGAGTGGATGTATTTATTTTTTTTTATTTATTTTTAGGGGATATTAATGAATAGTTTAAAAGTAATAGTAGTGGTTATTTCAGCTTTATCATTAACAGCTTGCAGTACCTCAAAAGATGATGCGTCATATATTGCTCAGAAGGTGTGCTCTAGCATTAAAAACGACGACTTAGCTGATATTCAAGATTATTTCAAGTCAACAGTCAGTGCTAATCAAATGCGTAATCCACAAGTTATTCGAGACAAGTTTGATTGCACAATCACTAATGTAACTCAAACTAGCAACGCTAATTTTACCGTTGAATTTGAATCATTTTATATCCTAAAAATCAGAGATTTTGAAGGTGATTTTAAAGTGATTGGCATGAGTGCCGATAATATTTTATCAAAACTATATAGTAAATAAAGGAATAAAAAATATTTATAAAAACGTTAGATGCTATTGGTTTTTAGTGGGTGAATTTTGGCATTAATAATCACCAAATATACGACTATGCCAATTCACCGTTACCCCTTGTGGTGGGTATCGGCGGAAAATATGAAGCACCGAGATGCATGAGAATATGCCTACGTGAATGACATAACTATAGCCGATAAACTATCAATAAACTCAGTTGTGCTGTTGTAAAAAAGTGAATCTATGGAGTGGTCATAACTTCAGACGCTTGCCATCAACAATTCTGTCATATGCTGCTTGACCAGAACAAAACTAAAAATTACTGATTAAAGTTTACGTAGGCAAAAATCAGATTGACTAATCTTTACGCTCGAGTGATTATATATTAAGCAGCAACAGGGAGTTAGTTACATGTATGATAAATACTTTACATCTGCAGATGATGCAACAAAAGCAAACCACTTATTATCAAAAAAATTACCAACGTATCGGCAAGCCTACAGTGACCGTACTGCTTGGATAATGTCAGTAATGTCTGAGTTAGCGTATATAAAATTTAATCCTTTATTCCCCGAAAATGGCGCTACAGAGTTTATGAAAGAGCACTTCATTAAAAAAGTTAACTCTCTCGTCGGTGAAAAAAAATCAACAATAGTTTCAGCACTCATTAATAAAATAAATTATGAGCCTACAGTAGAAAAAGCAAAACTAGAAAGTAACTTAGACGAATTTCAATTCACACTGTTAAAAACTTTTGATGATAAGGGCACACAAGCCATTCTTATTGATGCTGGCAAGTATATAATTTTAAGTTTTAGAGGGACGGAGGCGGATAGCCTAAGTGATATTAAAGCTGATGCAAAAGCCAGTCTAACAAAGTGTTCAGTTTCTGAAGGTCAAATTCATACAGGGTTTAGAGACTCATTCAACTATATTCGCCGTGATGTTGAAGAAGAAATCAATAAAAAAGAATATTCAACAAAACCATTATTTATTACTGGTCATAGCCTAGGGGGAGCCCTAGCCACAGTTGCGACCAAATTTTTAACGCACAAAGGGGGGATTGCAGCATGTTACACTTTTGGCTCACCCCGTGTAGGCAATGATGACTGGGTTAATAATATTAAAACGCCAATTCATCGAATAGTAAACGCTGCCGACTCTGTCACAATGCTGCCACCGGGTGATGTTCCCATTTCAGCCCTTAGTTTTTGTCTTAGATTTATTCCTAGTGTTGGTGAGCCCGTTTCAAAATGGTTATCTGAAAAATTTGGTCGGTACATGCATGCGGGTAATATGCGCTATTTAACCAACTGTAAACCAGGAGACTTTAACGACGTTAGAGTTCTCTATTCCGTGAGCTTTACCTATCGAATAAAAGCGTTATTTACCAAATCACTACCATTTGGAAAACTACTTTCTGACCATTCAATTAGCAACTATAGTAAAAAATTAATGATAATTGCGATGAGGCGCAACCAATAAAAGTACCGAGTTAATTTAACATGATAAATTTTTAAACAGTAAAACAGGGATATCTATCATATAAGGGGAGTAATTGTGAACAAACCAATAGTTTTGGTGATCCATGGCATGGGTACACATGCGCTAGGAGACATGAAAAAAGAAGTGAGTGATGGGCTTAATGAGGCTGCGGCTAATTTCGGCTTAGAAAATTATAAAATAGAAAATAAAGTCGAATTCATTGAGTTTAATTATTCTGACTTTCTTGATGAAATAAGAGCAAGGGATGCTACGCATGCGGCATCAATAGCAGAGCACTTAACGTTACTGAAAGGGCGAGGCTTAGGCGCAAGTGTTGTAGAAGAGTTGACTAGTTTTTTTAGTGACTTTGATGAAGATGAAATGTTGTATACCCATTGGATGGACGTGATTTACTACGGTTTGATGTTTTGGGGAGAAAAAATTCGAGTCGATTGTGCCAAAAAACTAAATGATGTATTAGTTACCGCTCATGCTGAAAATAGGGGTGTGCACATTGTGGCTCACAGCCTCGGAACTGCTGTATTGCACGATACCTTAGCAAAATTGTATCGCGGTGATGTAGATCTTACCTCCACTGTGACTAATCTTGATATTGCTAAATTTTCTGTTAAGTCTATTTGGATGGTCGCTAATGTTAGTCGTTTACTCAATATACTTAACGGTATTGCTGATCCTAATCATTCAATAGTGCATTCAGGTACAGAGGGTTGCACAGCGAGCTTTTATAATGTGAGAAACCAATTTGACCCATTTACTTGGCTCAAGAAATATGACAGGCAAGCAGCTAACTTAGATACGATTGAGGTAAATACGGTTAGGCAATTGAACACACACGACATTAAAGAGTATATGGCAACTCCTTATGTGGCTGATTGTTTTTTTGCTTCAGTGTTAGGCAGTACACTTACCTTAGCGCAATGGGATAAAGGTGTCGCAGCGCATGGAGAAACAACGGTAAATAAGTCGGTAGATGAATTGGAACATGCTTTTGCTAATCTGCGCCAAGTATCAGGCACCACAGGAAAAGTTGATGCGCTTAAAAAGTTTTTCACCTTGTTAAAAGACTTCAAAATAGAATTAGAAGAATTGATTGAAGGTGATGACAGCGCTCAATAATACAATGAAAAGGATGATTCAAAATGAAAATAATAAATTATTTAGCCCTAGTAATGTTAAGTTTCAATGCATTAGCAGCGGATGTAAAAATAGCGTGTAGTTTTCCAGATAATTACTTGGATAATAAATTAATAACTCAATATAAAGCGCTTCAACAAGAGGCGATGAAAGTTGGTATTGAGTCTTGTAAAAACTTACTTAAGATATTACCCAGTGAGAGTAGTGTTGCTCTAACTGAGTCGATGAACCGCTTTACAAGTAAAACAAAAACGATACTTGATGAAACTTACCCAGATTCGATTTTTCCCGGCATGGAAGACTTATCGACACAATGGGTAAATCAAGTGAATGAATACCAAAACGATTACCGCTATCTAGACTTTATTCAGGATAAAAATGACGCAATTAAAGGGCCGCCAAGAAGGATAGAATGGCAGGTATGGCTTCAATCTGCTAAAGATAAAGCAATTAACTTTACATTAGATAAAGATCAGAAAGCCGCTTGCAACAAAGTATTAGGCGACAATAATTGTGCTAATGCTTTCGAATCGCTACAAAACGCTGTATCGCCGTTTCAATATCCTTTCGCTATTGGCGTTTTAAACGATAACGGTAAAAAACTACAGTTATTGCAGAATGATTGGAAAAATTTCATTGATAACGCTCGATATCAAACCCCTTTAGATGTTTGGCTGACGACAATTTATGACGGGGATCGGTTCAATGGTACCAATTTAGTAGGCCCCCCAAATGTGCAGTTATTCCTTTTTCGCCCAACTGTGGTCTATGAACACTTAGACTCTGTCAATAAAGGTGATCGTGATCAGGTGTCGCTAGCGATTGAATGGGCGGGCATCAATTGGTGGAGAAAAGGTTTTGGCTTTTCAGTCACCTCAACCTATAGAGACCAAGCGAACGTTCGCTCTACAAGTCTTGGGTTAACATTACACATAAAAAATAAATACAGTTTTGGCTTTGCAAGCAGAGGCCATGGAGATAATAGCTTTTTTATCAATTTTGATGTGCTCGAATGGTTTGGTGATAAGGAGGAAAAATACAAAAAATATAAGGATTACTTCTAAGGGGTAAATTTACCTCTAAGTACACTGCTTTATAGTTGATGACGTGGCGATGAAAGTCGCCTTCATAATTGAATGAAATAAACGGTAATTAGTATCAGTTTTCTATTGTCGTTTCTCTTATTCATAAGCACATTGATTAGTTAGGAGTTTATCCTTTATCGAAGTGTTCTATGCCATTAGGCCAGAACAATATTTAAGTTAAGGAAATGACGAATGAATTATATTAATAAAATTTTTCAAGCTGAGAACCTTCCAAGCTGGATTAGCTTAATAGCAGTTATTGCGGTGCTCTTCACATTAGATAAAGAGCTATCAAGAACTGAGATTGAAGCCGAAAAAGACAAAATAATAACTCAATTTTCAAAATCAACCTTACCGATTCAGCTATCTGAAATTAGAGGAAACCCTAAAAAATTACAAGCAATATCGGAACTGGTTTCTGACAAATTAGCAATACCCACAGCTCTTGGTTACGAACCCAATAGGTTTTCTCCTCGGCTTTTCGATGATATTAAAGTTTCGGTAAACTTGTCACTACAGAAATATCAAGCTGACGACACAGTGATCTATTTTCCAAAATCCTGCGCTCTGATTAAAACGCTTATAATTGATGTAGACGTGATGGTTATGAAGCTAGAAGAACTGAGGGGAGGGAAAGTAGGTGAAGAATTTAAGGAATACCTTGGTTCCCACCGAGATGTCATTCTTAAACAGTTGTTTTATGCCACGTCCCGCCATAAAAATGATTATGAGTTAGCCTTAGAGTGTTTTAAAAAGACAAAGGCCTAACAGAAGCAGGCTATAGACGGATAAAACAGTTGGCTCTTGCTCGTTTTCTACTAATTATTGCTTAAATAGCTCTGCAAGCAACAACGAATAAAGTAGCTCATAACCCTGATGTAAAATTGGGGAAACCCAATCATCATCCAACTGGTATTTTAGTCATCTTTAAAAGACACACCAATCAAATTATAAATAGACACTTTTATGGACCTAATGATAATGGGGATTATTATTATTATGGTTAGCATTAGTATTAATCCCTTCTGTGTTAATCAATGCTGTTTTATTGGCGTTGAGGTAATTTGAGATGAACCGAGATTCTTTAAAAGCGCTAACCAATGCGCATGCTTGGGTAGGACTTATTATTTCTACCATTTTATTTATCATTTTTTTTGCGGGTTCATTGAGCTTGTTCCGTGAATATATTATTGCTTGGGAGCGAGACCCTCACTTCGCTGTGAGTCAACAAGGAGATAATTTTGCTCTTGATAGCGTTATCAGCCAAGTAAGCAAAGAATATAATATTAATACCCATGGTTACTTTTCGTTGATCATACCAGCAGCAGCGCAGCCATTAGCGAGTCTATATTTCGTAGAAAATAACTTTGCAGATAAAAACTCTGCAGAAGAGCATATCGACAAACACTTGATTATTTCACCCGATGGTAAAATTCTTGGTGATGGTAGTGGCTTTACTTGGGGAAATTTTATATATCGACTTCATTTTGACTTACACATTCCCGAAGTAGGGCTGTATTTTGTCGGCATTGTTACGCTATTTTTTTTCGTGGCGTTATTAAGCTGTGTGGTCATTCACTGGCGAAAAATAGTAAGTAAATTTTTTCAATATAGAAAAGACGGTAAAAAAGATAAGTTACTTGATGCACATAACCTTATTGGCGTAATGGGGTTACCCTTTCATATTATGTATGCCCTTTCGGGTTTAGTGTTAAACTTGCTCATTGTTTATCAAATATCATATGCGGCAGACCTTTATGGTGGCGATCAAACTAAATTATTTGCCGCCGCTGGCGTGATTGATGTTCACCTAGAAGAAACCAATATTGCCGTGCCTGTGCAAGGTTTAGATAAGTTATTGCTAACCGCAAAAAAATCATTGGGTGAGGTGGATATAACACGTATGTCTATAGATCATTTTGGGGATAAAAGTGCCTCGGTGACCTTTAGAGGCGCGGATAATAGTCAATTCTCAACACGTAAAGAGGTGACTTATCATATAGCATCGGGACGTGAACTCTACCTAACCAAAAACAATTATGACAACGATATACGTGGAGGTTTGGCGGTAATAGCAAGTTTGCATTTTGGTGATTTTGCCGGTTATTCACTCAGAATACTGTTTTTCGTTTTAGGCATTGGTACTTGTTATATTATTTTAACGGGTAATTTACTGTGGATTCAAAAAAAATCGAACTTACGCGTTGAAAAACAAAACCTATTCGGTTTACGGTTAGTACACGCGATGACAACAGGCGGCTTTATCGGCACCATATTTGCCACGGCTATTGGTTTTATTTTTGCACGCATTATTGCTGTTGACTATGCAGAGCGTAGTGACTTCATGGCATATATATTTTTTGGTTGCTTATTCACTGCAATTGCCGTTTCGCTTAATATTAAATCGCAAAAGCAATTTGCGGCGATATTTTTAAAGATTACCGCCGTGGCGCTGGCCATAATCCCAGTGGTGGATTGGTTATACGTACCGCAAGGCATAGTGGCGATGCTAAAACTTGGCCACTATAACGTTATTATTGTTGAAGCAATGTTATTGAGTTTGGCGTTATTTTGCTGGTTAATTGCGTCGCGGTTATTTGTGAATAAATCAGCTAAGCAAAAAAGTGATGTCATTAATATTCCTGGATTATCGCAAAAACAAACCGTATTGAATTCCTAGCGTGACCAGTAACTAGATAGTTAGTCAGTTATCGCTAGTTTATAGCAGCCTAATATTACTTATAATAGAGTAAATCAGGCTTTTTTATTGCTCGCTATTTAAGTGCACTGAAAAGTACTTATCTTCAGATAAGCAGCTAATACTCCCCCGAGTACATATTTGTTACGCACCTTAATCCAGAAGTTACGTGTTCATAATCACACCTCTTAAGTGGTAATGATTTGCATTAGCTTGTATTTACTATATAGCCGTTGTCATACAAAGAGCTCTATTTCAGCAAAAACTAAAGGTATTTAGCTTAAATATTACTTTTATCGGATTCACAAGATAGATACAGCTATTATTTTTCAAAACCTTATGCATTTTATTTATTGAGATTGTCATTGTAAATTCAGTTAGCTTAAAATACGATGATAATAATTTCCATTTGCGACAGTGTATGTAAATACAAATAAGCCATCACGAAATTTAAATTATTTTAGGTGAAGAGATAATCTTCAGAACGACTTGTGAGCAAATTTTTACTTAACTGTTTTTAAGGTAGGGCATTAGCCAACCGTTCAAGCTGTTCCATCTTGGCTATGCCAAACCTTAACGCATTTTTATCATCAGTTAAACGCGCATAAATACCTTGCTGACATAGTGCAATATAGTAACTTTCAACATCAACACCTTCTTTAAAATAAACCGTTTGAAATAAATCAGTTCCTGATATTGTTGCTATATCTTCGTAAGTTAAGTGTTCAGCGAGTACTGCGCGTAACTGCGAACTTAATGTCTTTAGCTTATATTGTTGTTCTTGTTGCCAATTTTTATCTAATAATGCTTTTTTTGCTATAAACTGCGCTGGGCCATTTACCTGCCAAGGGCCAAGTTGTTCACGAAACTTGTCTAACCAAACCTCAGAACCAATTAAAAAACCAATACGAATGCCTGCTAAACCAAAAAACTTGCCAAATGACCGTAATATCAAGGTGTTTTTATATGTATTAATAGTATTTGTCATAGACTCTGAAGGCTTTATTACATCAATAAACGCTTCATCAACTACTAATAAACCGCCACATGTAGCTAATTTTTGTTGATACTTGATCAGGATTGATTGGCTGAATAATTGGCCAGTAGGGTTATTAGGGTTAATCACTACCAACACTGAATTGTCTTTAATTCTTTCAAGCTCTGGTAATTCATCTTGATACCAGCACAGAGTAAAGCCTGCCGTTTGCCATGATAATGCGTGCTCTTTATAACCTTGTTCAGGTAAATAAACAGTCGTAGACTGCTGATTCTGTTCACGCCAAAGACTAGGTAAAAGCTTTATTATTGCTTGACTACCGTTAGTTACTAATAGGCTATCAGCATCATAATAGCGCTTTGCTGCGGATTCTAAGTCGTTACTTGATTGCGGTAATGCTTGGTATAATTTCTCGGGGATTGCTGGAATAGGGTAGCTAAATGGCGCTATGCCAGTTGATAAATCTAACCAGTTTTCAGGAGCAATATTAAACTGTTTAGCCACTTGCTGTAGCTGTCCACCATGAATAAGTGCCAAAATTGGTTCGCCTAAATTGAAATATTAAATTTTGTAAAACAGCATTAACTATACTAGAAGATAGCTGACTAGTTGATAGATAAACACTAATAAAACTAATGAAATAGCTGCCTGTTGAACAACAGCTATACTACGAGGGATATCCTCAATATTGATTGAGTCACCGACGCCTAATGTCGGCGAGGTTACTGTTTTACCATGGTAAGACGCATTGCCGCCCAATGTTCTTTTCATTACAGTTGCTCCAGCTGCCATCACCCAGCCACCGTTATGGCTTTTATATTGGTTGCCTTGTCGGTAGGCATTTTTTAATGCAAGCACAAATGGTCGTTGTAATGCGTAAAGTAAAGTACAAATTTTACCACTGATAAAACCTAAAATATCATCAGCTCGAGCGGCAAAAAAACCAAACGATTTAAAACGAGTGTTTTTATAACCCCACATAGCATCTAGCGTATTGGCAAGTCGATGTAATATCACTAAAGGAATACCACCAATAATAAAATATACCAGTGAGGCGATAACCGCATCGTGGCCATTTTCAAGCATAGACTCTACCGTTGCACGCGACATTTCTTCTGGTGATAAGTCAGCGGTTTCACGGCTAACAAGATAACCCGTATAGTGACGTGCTGTGATTAAATCTTCTTGTACTAACGGTTTAAACACTTGCATAGCATGTTCATTCAAACTATTAAGCCCTATCGCTAAATACAAACATATTACTTCAATAATTAGCTTTACACTCAAGGGGAAAAGAGCCAGTAAGTAATAGGATAAATAACAAATAGGAAGTATAAGTATGCACCAAGCGACTGCGCCGAGCATGGCATTTGATGTGCAAAAGTGCGAATTTTGCTGGGCTGGATTATTTAATACCCTTTCAATTAAGTTAGCCAAATTACCAAAACCAACAAGTTGATGATATTTTTTCGGCTCACCTAAAAAGTAATCAAGCATTAATGCCAACACTAAGGTAAAAGTGAGCAAGAATGGCGTAGCTAACAAGGTAAGTTGTGCTATTAAGCTACTGTCAGTCATGTTTAAGCTATTCCTAGATAATGGTAAAATATGGTGCTTTAGGTTTAAAATCCAAAGTAACGACACAGCCATTTTCGTATAAAGTAAAGGCGTTACTAGTGTCTTTTTTACCCAATAAAAACAGTAAACAACGCAGTGCTTCACCATGAAATACAATTAAGAGGTTTTGTCCTATGTGTTCGTTGCTAAGCTCTTTCAAAGTATCAAAAATACGCTGCCCACAGCTTAAAGCTGATTCTGAATCTTCAATGGTTAGTGACGTTACTTGTTTTAGTAACTCACCGTATTCTGGCAAAGTTTCCAGTGTTTTTACTTCTTTTCCTTGCCAAGTTCCTAAATTTCGCTCCATTAATTTTTCTGATATGTGATGATCAATATGGAGTTTTTGTTGACAAATTAAAGCGCTTTCTAGCGCACGACCTAGCGGGGAAGAAATAATAACAGTGATATTTTTAGTCGCTAATCTAGCTGCAATGTCTAACGATTGCGTTTTACCAAGTGTCGTCAACTCGCTGTCAAGTTGTCCTTGTAGGCGCTGAGTTTTATTCCACAGCGTTTCTCCGTGGCGAGCAAGATAAATTCTGGTTTGCATGCTTATTTACCTTAATTTGAATGGCGGGCAGCATACCGAAAACCTGCTTGCAGTGCAATCTTACAGCATTGGGTTTTGTTTGATTAATTACGTTTACAGTCGGTGATGTGAACTTAAGTGCATGGGTATAAATCAGAAATTAATTTGACAAGCGCGCTTTCTATCTGTAAAAAAGCCTCGGTTACTGTGTATTTCACTTTTTTAAAAGGCACTATTTTTAAAAAAGTGAAATAAATCATGGAATCCGGTACTCAGTTATTACCCATGTTATTACTGAAAATCCGGAGCTGTCCTCGCAACTGTAGATATTGATTGTTCAATATAAGCCAGATACATGACACAGAAATGACCACCTTTATCGAGCGAGAACACTTGATTTTGTACAGCGATATATACCCACTTTACTTGAAAACACCCTTCAAGTGGAACGGGTATAAGAGCATATTTTTATTAATGTGCTTTGCCTGTTTAATTTAAATTCTCGATCAAAGTATTTTAATGACTTAAGAGAATTTATGCGCTTACTATTGCTATTGATTTTGTTGATAAGCCAGTTCAGTTGGGCTGCTGTTGACGAAGACTATCTGTTAATACTTACCTCTCAGAGAAATGCCGAAACGATTGCTGATGCAGCGCGGTTGTTCTATCTTGCCCACCCTGAACATCAGCAGCTAAAAATCAAGGCGCGAAGTGATGTTCAGTTATGGCAGTTATCAACGCAGCAAAGGCTTCAATTAATAAAAAATGCTCGTGCCATTTTAGGGTTTGGTCTTTATGGCGGCAGTGTTTTAAACCTTAAATCATTATTAAGCGGATACAAGAAGCCTAAATTGCTGATTAATAGTGACCATCGAATTGTCGCGTTAAGCAAATTCTCGAGTAAAAAGTTATTTCCTGATTTAGCACAATTACGTACGATTGCAAAATCACAACCAGGCAAAAACTTTCATCAGGAGCTAGCACAGCAAATAAAACAATATCCTCGTCAAAAAGTATGGCTGCAAGCTCGTGCCTACTGGAAAGCAGGGGGAAGTAACAATAGCGCTGAAATGTTCGCTTGGTTTTTTAATCAATTAGGTGAAGACTTATTAAGCAAATCACCAGAGCCTACGCCGCAATTACGTTGGTTTGTCAATGAGGCTTTTCATAATCAATTAACCAGTGTAGAACTTAGCCAATTCAATGATCAGCAGCCTATTATTGCGATTATTGATCACGCTGGTGGCGGGCGTCCTGCTGACGCTAAGTTATTAAATCAGGTATGCCAATTAGCACGTAAAAATTACAATAGTCAATGTTTATCGGCACTTGCGTATTGGGGTAAAGCAGGTGTTGAAGCGGCAAAGCAATTAGTGCAAATAAGGCATCGATTGAGCGCTGTGGTGATGTTACAAGATTTTGTTATTGGCGGAGGCGAAGGGCGAGAGGAGGTTATTAGTATCCTAAAGCAACTTAATGTGCCTGTGATCAAAGCGATAAAATTGCGTGATCGTACGGCAATTGAGCGTCAGTTATCTTCAGACGGCTTAGCCCAAGAAAAAGTTTATTATCAAGTTGCTATGCCTGAATTACAAGGTGCTAGTCAGCCGCTTATTATTGCAACGGCAGGTAAGCCTTATGATGATGAAAATACCGGCATTCGTGTTCAAGGTGTTACCGCTGAAATGAGCGGTATAACCTCATTACTGACCCGTATAAATCGTTGGTATACTTTACAAAAAAAAACCAATGCCAATAAACGTTTAGGCATCATTTATTACAACCACCCGCCGGGGCGACATAATATTGGAGCAGACAATCTCGATGTACCCGCATCACTTTTTCAAATTCTCAATCAACTAAGTGCTGCAGGTTATCACACGGGGAAATTACCTGAATCTCAAGATGAATTATTGGATATGATGCAAGCGAGAGGGGTTAATTTACCTCGTGATGCTGGTGCACTAAAAAGCATGAGCGCTGACATCACTCGAGTATCAACTGAGGATTATAACCAATGGTTTTCCACTTTACCTGAAACGGTAAAAAGAGAGATGGTGCAAGGCCCTTTTGGTTTATTACACGAGCAATTGACGGCAGCAATAAAAGCCGGAAAGCCGAAGTTGGCTGAAGATGCACTGCATCATACCATGGAAGAAATGCATCATTTACTTGAAGGTGTTGACCATAAAGGACGGATTAGAGCACTAGAATTACTTGGGAAATTAGAGCAGTGCTACCTTAATGTCATTAACCATAAAACGGCAACAAAGTGCATGCAAGAAGCGCCAAGTATTATCACCGCATTACAAAATACTGGTATTGAAGGCCTAGGTGGTTGGGGCAAAGCGCCGGGTAATGTGATGACTTATCAAGGGGAGTTACTGTTACCCGGATTAACTTTCGGGAATATTTTTATCGGCCCACAACCGCCTCGTGGTTGGGAGATTAATGAAGAATTATTGCATGCTAATTTAGCTTTTCCTCCACCCCATCAGTACTTAGCCTTTTATTATTTTTTACGAGATAAATTTAAAGTGGATGCTTTGGTGCATTTAGGGCGTCATTCAACTTATGAGTTTTTGCCAAGAAGATCTGTTGGCATGGCAGAGGATGATTATTCTCGCATTATAGCGGGTGATTTACCGGGTGTTTATCCTTATATTGTCGATGGCGTTGGCGAAGGTATTCAGGCTAAACGTCGCGGTTTAGCCGTAATGGTTGATCATTTAACACCACCATTAGCCAGTACGCCACTTTATGATGAGTTATTACAGCTTAGGCAACTTATTGAAAGTTTTGAAGCAAGTCATGGAAGTGGTAATGAAGTTGTTGCCGATCGATTAGTTCAGCAGATCAGGGAAAAAGTTGATGCATTAGAGCTAAAAGAAGAATTAGCACAGGCTATGTCTGCAGAGCTAGCAATAATGGGTATTAGCTTTGAAGAAGTAGATGACGACATGATGGTACATGAAGTAGGTCATTACTTGACGGATTTACAAGAGCGCTTTATGCCGCTTGGTTTGCACGTATTTGGCCAAGACTGGCAGGAAAATGCGGTTGAAATGATGCTTAATTCGATGCTATCAAAAAATGAAGTAGGTAATATAAACTTAAAAAATGACTTGAAAGATAAGCTTATCGCCTCACCAAAAGCTGAAATGACCGCCTTACTTAATGGCTTAAATGGTGGTTATATTATGCCTGGGCAAGGCAATGACCCAATAAGAAGCCCAGCGAGTTTACCCACAGGGCGAAACTTTTTTGCCCTAGATAGCTCTTTAATTCCAAGTAGAACCGCATGGCAATTAGGCAAAGAAATGGCTTCGTCGGCGCGGAAAAACAATAGCCAGAACCCTGATAAGCGTGAAGCGTTGATCCTTTGGGCTTCTGATGTGGTACGCGATGAAGGCGTTATGATTGCTTTTGGTTTGGATATGCTAGGTCTTGAGCCAATATGGAACAGCCGAGGCTTGGTCAAAGGTCTTAAGCGACAAGATGCCATAGAAAATGAAAATACAACTCGAGTACGTCGAGATATGGTTTTTACTACTTCGGGTTTATTTCGAGATTTGTACGGCCAACAAATGCTACTGCTTGATAGCGCCACGTTAATGGCCCTTGATGCTAGCTCAGACACCATACGAAAAGATTACCCTGCGTTGAGCTTAGCACTGTCACAGGCACTCGCTTCGTTAGGTAAAAATGCCATTGGTGGCAATGAGTCCCTGAAAACCAATCAGGTTGCCGCACACTGGGTTATACAAGCGCGCGAATTACTTGCTGCAGGGCATGATGCTAAAGATGCCGGTATTACCGCGAGTTTACGTGTGTTTGGTGACGCCCCGGGAAGTTACGGTGCAGGCATAAACCGCTTGGTAGAGCGTTCAGGAGCTTGGGAAAAAAGAGCAGAACTTGCTAAAGTTTATACCAGACGCTTGGGGCATAGCTATAGTAGCGCTACCTTTGGTAAGCCTTCTCAAGACGCCTTTAAACGAGTGTTATCCGATGTTGAAAATACTTATTTTGGTCGTTCAAGTAACCTTTATGGTTTGATTGATAATAATGATGCCTTTGATTACCTGGGGGGGTTGAGTTTAGCCGTTGAGTCTTTGACCGGAAAAGCACCTAATAATTTTGTGATTGATCATGCCGATCCTCAAAATATTAAAACTCGGCCATTAGGGCTAGCACTGCGTCAAGAGCTTCGCGGTAGATTTTTAAACCCTGAGTGGCTTAAAGGTCAAATGAAGCATGATTATGCGGGCGCTCGTACCATGGGCAGTGAGTTTCTTGAATACCTTTGGGGCTGGCAAGTAACCAACCCAACGTTAGTGGGAGATTGGGCTTGGGAAGAAGTGAAGGCGGTTTATATGGACGATCGCTATGATTTACAGCTTGATGAGTTTTTGGAAAAAGGCCATAACGCCCATGTAAAAAGTAACATGTTGGCCATTATGCTAGTTGCAGTAAACAAACAGTTTTGGGCAGCAGATCAACAAACTATTGAGCAATTAGCCAGTAAATTTGCCGAGTTAGTTAAAATTAATGGCCTTCCGGGCAGTGGCCATACCGATCCAGATAATCCAATGCTACCTTGGTTAGCGCAGTACTTATCAGCTCAGCAATGGCAAGACATTGCTGAGGCTATTTCCGCGGCGAAAGGCACTCCACAAGAGCAAAATCTTGTAGTAGCAGAAGTACATCGAATTACTGAAATTGAACTTGCTGAGAAAAGTGACTTATCTAAAAAAGAGGCTAAACAAGAAGCTAATCAAGAATCTGAACAAGCTGATTCAAAAAACACATTATCTACGGCTAATGCCGAGAGCCAAAACGAAGCAACGTCATCTGAAATAACCGGTGAAGCGAATACTGAACAAGTTTGGTATTGGTGGCTTGCGGCGATATTAATATTATTTGCTGCTTCAGGGTTTTACCGAGGTATTGTGCAATCAAAACGTTTAACGCGGTTACATTAAAGAGATTCAATTGAGTGATTGTCAAAGGCATATTTAGCTAAACACTCAGTTAGAAAGATAAATAAATAGGGGGCATCATGGATTACGGAATACTTTTAGGCGCATTACATCAATTTGTTGGTTGGTTACTTTATCCAGTTATTATTGGCTTAGTCTTTGCGCTATTTGCAATCATATGGGAGTGTGGTCAAGCGTGCTCAGAACACTATTATACCCTGCAAGCTTTTGCTCAAGTTAATATTAAGGTGACTAATAGTGATATTGCAGATATTACTACGCATCAATACAATATCGAACAGCAGTTTCAGGCACATGCAACTAAACGATTAGAACGAGTGGACTTATTGGCTCGTTCTGGACCTGTTTTAGGCTTGATGGGCACCTTGATTCCCTTAGGTCCTGGGCTAACGGCACTAGGCTCAGGAAATATTGATATTTTAGCAACGGCGCTCACTGTTGCCTTTGATACTACCGTTGTCGGTTTGCTGGTTGGTTTAGTGGCTTATATTATTGGCCGTATTAGACGACGTTGGTATGAAAAAACTTGGCAACAATTACAGCAGCAATCGTTAGCTTAGTAGGAGGCTATTATGCAAAATAAACCGTCATGGCAATCAAGTCATTTTGTTGAACAAGATAACGATCCACTCGCCGGCTTCGCCAATATTATGGATGTTATGCTAGTTTTTGCGCTGGGACTGATGTTGGCACTGATAGCGCAAAGCCGCGAACTGCAGCAGCATTTATCAATTGAACCAGCACTAAAAGATAAAATTGAAATCACTACAGGTAATGAATTGATTGAAGCGCCAGAGTCCATAAATAAAGCACTAAATGGTAAAGTTAATGGTATGCAGTCATTAGGACAAGTATACAAGGATCCTAATACCGGAAAACTTATTTTGATCAGTAGTGGTTAGCAGTGTATAACACTTGTAATAACTTGCTGCAATTTACATCTGTGTAGCAATACAATTTATTAATTAATACCAATTGAAGTAATGAATAGAACATTCAGCGAGAGTTAAAAGGTGTAGAGGCAAGGTATTGATTGAAGAGAATGGTTATTCAGGAGAATATGTTCCTGTATTGTCTAATAAGCTACATCCATGTAGCGTCCTTGTCAAAACAATAACGCAGCATATATACCTTTTAAACTCGCCCTTGGGAGCTTGTCAGGAAAGTGATAACGTCACAAATTTGTTTGATATAGAAGGACTATATACGCACAAATTTTGCTTGTTCTAACTTCCCTGACACAGCTCTGAATTGACTCATTCATTATTTCATTTGGTATAAGGTAACCAAAGTTAAACAGTAATGAGTAAAAAATTTGAACCATCGGACAGTCTTATTTTAAATGACATTATGCGTCACCGACGGGATGTTCGCGGTAATCGCTTTATTGATAAAGCCTTGCCGGATGATGTTCTTGAAAAGCTCCTTGATGCTGCACTATTGGCGCCATCGGTTGGTTATTCTCAGCCATGGAAATTTGTGGTTATTCAGGAAGAACACATAAAACAACAGGTATTTGACAGTTTTTGTGAAGAAAATAAACATGCCAGCACCTTGTTTTCGGGGGAAAATCAGCAAGCCTATCAGCAATTAAAACTTGAAGGGATTCTAGAAGCACCAGTCAATATTGCCGTGTTTTATCAGCCATCACAAGCGCCTGTACTTGGACAAACAAGCATGGCAGAGATGGGAAGATTTAGTGTTGTTTGCGCCATTCAAAATATGTGGTTAATGGCTAGAGCACTAAATGTTGGTATTGGCTGGGTCAGTATTATCGACCCGCAAAAGGTGAAAGAAGCGGTTAATGCACCGAAAAATAGTGAGTTGATTGGTTATTTGTGTGTTGGCTATGTAAGTGAATTTTTAGCTGAGCCTGAACTGAAGCAAACAGGGTGGAATAAACAAAAACACAAGCAGGATGTTGTCTTTAAAAATAAATTTTAACTTTCGATTATGTTATTTTATATTACAGATGCCTATTTTGATAAGTGACTATCACATGAGGCTCAAGTCAATGCTAAGTAAAGTAAAGCTTTAGCTAACTAAAATAAAGCCAAGTAAAATTATGAAAGTAAGCTATAACATAACGAAATCTACTAACTGCTCCAATGTTCATCTTGATTAGCCATAGGCATTGGCGTAGTATCTGCGCTGATTTAGGTGTCTTTGGTTGTGTTTGCTCTATTTAAATCGCAAATTCAATCTCTTGAAGATGAAACGTGAAACTGGTGAAATACCAGTACTGCCCCCGCAACGGTAACTGTGAGCAGCAACAAAACCACTGTATTAATACCAATATCACTAACTATGTGATCATTTATACTTGTTAAAACGACCAACTACTTCGTTATTTATTTAATAGCTAGAATAACTAGTTATTGAAATAAACGCCTTGTATTTGACCGTTTTCCCTACGTATAAAATAGATCACCTAATTAATGACACTGGTATAACATAATATGGGAAGGTGTTGCATATGCGATGATCAGGAGTCCGGAGACCGGCCTATTTTACTCGACAACTGCGGTGGGCGGTGATTCAGAGACTAGTATATAGGCTTAAAGAAAAACTTGGACTGAACACCAAGTAGTTGTTATAACAAACTTTTTTAATGGGCTTGTTGTTTGCATCGCAAAACATATAGCCACATATACTAACTTTGATTACTTACACCGTTAATTTATTTAATGGAATCGTTATGAAATCAACCCGTCTACAATTATCCACTAGTTCGCTTATTGCAATTTTTGCATTATTGGCTTCGTTAATGCTGATGACTCGTACGCATCATTTTGCTGCATTTAATCAATTACCTAGTGCCTCTATTGCCATATTCTTCCTTGCCGGTATGTATTTACGCAGCATCAAGTCATTTTGGTTTTTCTATATTTTATCTATTTGTATTGATTTAAGTTCATCTTACTTTCGTGGTCAGTTAGGCGACTGTTTAACTGCTTCATATCCCGCTTTAGCTTTTAGTTATGCAACTATGTTTGCGGCTGGTTTATATACTCGACCGAATTGGACACAACAAGTGTTGATGGTTAATTTAATAAAAGTAGCAGCCGCGCTTTTTATTGCCAGCAGTATTGCGTTTTTCATCTCAAATGGCAGCTATTATGCGCTTTCAGGGAAGTTTCCAGAGCTATCATGGGCAGAATACGGTGCTCGTGTTGATAAGTATTACTTTAGATCGATATCTAATCCGGTTTTTTATGTGGTTTCAGCCATGGGAATGGATTGGGTGATAAGCCGATACTTTCGCGCGAATACAGCTGTTAACTCTGCATATAGAGAAACATTATGAAGACAAGCACAAAACAAAATTTACCCTTTGAGCAGCTTCCAAATAACATCGCTGGTACAGGAGTGTTATGTCCTGCTCTAATCGTTTCGGCGCCATCATCGGGCTCAGGTAAAACTACCATTACTGCGGCTTTAGCGCGACATCATCGTAATCAAGGCCGTAAAGTGACGGTATTTAAAGTTGGGCCTGATTTTATCGACCCGATGATATTACGACAAGCCAGTGGTGAGTTGGTTTATCAATTAGATTTATGGTTGGTGGGCGAACAAGGTTGTCGTCAGTTATTGTATAGTGCTGCACTTGAGTCAGATCTTATTTTGATTGAAGGGGTGATGGGTTTGTTTGATGGCACGCCAAGTAGTGCTGATTTAGCTAATTACTTCTCTATTCCCGTACTTGGCGTTATTGATGCTTCAGCGATGGCACAAACTTTTGCCGCCGTTACCTTTGGATTGGCCAAGTATCGTCCTAATTTACCTTTTGCAGGTGTCATTGCTAATCGTGTTAACACAGCTAGACACCAAGAAATTTTACAAAATTGTTTGAGCGATGATTTCTGCTTTTTTGGTCGAATGCCCAAAGATAACAGTATAACTTTGCCTGAGCGCCATTTAGGGTTGGTACAGGCACAAGAGTTAACTGATATTGATAGCCAATTAAATATCGCCGCTGCGCATATGGCAGAAACAGGGCTAGCTGATTTAACTGAAGCTGTTGAATTTTTTCCAATAGAAGAGGGCATTGATGATGAAGTGAGCGTAAATGCGCTCGCTGGTACTCGTATCATTATCATCAAAGACAAAGCGTTTAGTTTTATTTATGCAGCGAACATTGCTTTTCTTACCCAAGCCGGTGCAGATATTGTGTATTGTTCAGCGCTCGATGATAGCCATTTACCAGAAGGAGATGTTTTATATTTACCGGGCGGATATCCAGAGCTATATGCCGAGCAGTTAATGAGCAATCTTAGCTTTTTAGCTGATTTAAGAGACTTTGCTCAGGCGAATAAGCCTATCGTTGCGGAATGTGGCGGCATGTTATATTTGCTTGAGCAGTTAACTGATTTTTTAGGTAAAAAGTTTTCCATGGCGGGATTAATTCCCGGTAGAGCCTTGATGCAAAAAAAGCTCGCTGCAATTGGTTCACAATCAGTTGAGTTACCATTTTTGGTTGATTCAGACGTTGTTGACAGTACCATTATGCGCGGTCATAGCTTTCATTATTCTAGTGCTGATATTGAGCTAGCTCCAGTAAGCCAAACTAAACATCATCCTAGTGGTCGTCTTGGTGAGTTTGTTTATCTTCATAACAATATTGTTGCATCATACATGCATTGGTATCTTCCAAGTAACCCCATGCTTTCTTTAAAGTTATTTGATAAAGAACGTTTGTTGGATGGATTATAATATGAATTTCATCGCCTTTCTTTTGAGTCCTTTATTTAGTTTTTTCATTATTTAAATACTGTTAATCCCTAATATTCATTAGTAGTCTATTAGATAACTCCCTAGGTTTTTACACTGACTTAGCCCTTTTTATTTCATTTGGTATAAAACATAAAATAGTGGCCAATTTTACTTGGCCACTATAACTGGAGGTCTAATAAAATTTAATCCACCTCTATTAGTCTGGCGGTAAAGTGACGTAACACAGGGGGTTCATATTCAAATGTTAATCCTTTAATTTCTCCTGCTATCTCTTTTACTGCAATGATGCAGTCTGCAATATATTTCATATGATCATTGGTATAAACCCGGCGAGGAATAGTTAGCCGCAATAATTCTAAGGCTGAATCTTTTTGTTTACCTGTTTCAGGATCTCGTCCTAATAATAATGAACCTATCTCAACAGCACGAACTCCGCCTTCTATATAAATTTGGTTAGCAAGGGCATGCGCTGGAAATTGATCCTTTGGTATATGGGGTAGTAGCTTCCCAGCATCAATAAATACCGCATGACCGCCGGTAGGGTATTGAATTGGGATCCCCGCTTCTAGTAGTAAATCGCCCAAGTAGGCCACTTGACCAATACGGTATTCTAAATAGTCTTCATCAGCACACTCCCATAGACCAACACTAAGCGCCTCCATGTCGCGACCATTAAGGCCACCATAAGTAATGAAGCCTTCCATAGGAACACAACTTACTTGTACATCTCGGTAAAGGTCTATTTCACTATCATCTTTGAAACAACATAGGCCACCCATATTGACCATAGGATCTTTCTTGGCAGACATGGTAAATATGTCACCATGATTAAACATCCCGCGAATAATATCGCCGATAGGGGTATCGGAAAATCCTTCTTCTCTTTGCTTGATAAAGTAAGCATTTTCAGCAAATCGAGCTGAATCAATCACGACTAAAATATCATTAGCTTTCGCTATTTTAGCAACCGCCTCAATATTTGCCATGGCAACGGGTTGTCCACCAGATGAATTACAGGTGATAGTGATGATTATGCCAACAACATTTTCTGCACCGTGCTTGGTAATAGTTTCTTGTAAGGCGTTAAGATCAAAATTACCTTTAAAGTCATACCAACTTTTTGTATCTAATGCTTCTGGTGTTAATACATTAATCGCTTGAGCTCCACTCATCTCTACGTGAGCAGCGGTGGTATCAAAGTGATAGTTAGAGATAAAAATAGGTGCTTTACTCCCTTTATGTTTTACCATGTTTGGGAATAAAATTTGTTCAGCACCTCGGCCTTGATGAACAGGAATTACATGTTTATAACGAAATAAAGTTTGTACTGAATTTTCTAGTTTAATAAAGCTGCGACTACCAGCATATGCTTCATCACCTATCATTAATGCCGCCCACTGGTTGGCGCTCATTGCTCCTGTGCCAGAATCCGTTAATAAGTCAATATATACATCTTCACTTTTTAACAAAAAGGGGTTGTTACCAGCGTTAAATAAGGCACTACGGCGATCTGCTTCGGTAGTCATTTTGATGGGTTCAACCATCTTAATTCTAAAGGGCTCTGGAATTCTTTTCATTGTTTTGACTCTTAAATTATTAAATAAAGACAATATCTTTCTGCTCTATTGTTGAAAGATAGATAGTGATTTTTGTTTTATAAAATTAATTTAATAGCAAATATGTGCGTAGGCTAAACGGAAGTCTTGGTTATACCATTTGAGTAGTTGTAGGGAATTTATAATATTCATTAGCAACATTATGCAAACAATTTTTTTTACCTGTCAACGTTTGTTTTACTTACAATAAATTTTTGTTGATCTTAATCAAGTCATTAAAGTAGTTCCAACGAAAGACCAAAAGCCCTAATGTTTTACAATAGTTTTAATCTATTTGAGTCATTAGGGCTCATTCTATTGCCAATATGTGTTGTACAACACGCCTATGTTTTCAGCTGAAATATGAAATAAGTTTAAGAAGAAGTTATCAAACTTATTAAGTCATTTCATCTTAAGCACGAACCGTTTGTATAAACATTAAAATGATAATAATAGGACATACAAATTTCACATAGTAGGGCCATAAGCGCCAAAAAATAGTTGATTCTATCAACTCATTACCTTGCTTTAATTCTTCTAATATTTTGTTTCTATGCCATATCCAGCCAACAAAAACACACATAATTAAACTAATTAGTGGTTGACTATATTGAGTGGTGATAGTAACGATAAAACCAAAAAGGGTCTCAAAGAAAAATAGAATGACAATACTAATAAATAATATCATTAAGCCAATAACCACCGATCTTTTTTGTCTCGAGCCTTTGTTGCTTTCAAGAGAATATGCAACGGGTACTTCGAGCATAGATATTGATGAAGTTAATGCTGCAATGGTCATCAGTAAAAAAAAGGCTGCTGATATGATATTACCTACTTGGCCCATACTACTAAACAACGCAGGAATAACAGTAAAGATTAATTGATCGCCGTCAATGAGTACGCCTTGTTCATTAAAAATAGTGACGCCATTGTGTAAAGCGACATACATGGCAGGGATAATCAACATACCCGCTAGAATGGCAATACCACTGTCTACTAGTGCGACTGAAAACCCCAGCGAAATAAGATTCTCTTTTTTACTAATGTATGAGCCATAAATCAACATGGTGCCAACACCTAAGGATAAAGAAAAGAATGCTTGCCCCATCGCACTTACTAATAGTTTCGGCTGCAATATTTTTGAAAAATCTGGCACTAAATAGACTCGCCAGCCTTCAGATGCCCCTTCCAGCGTGGCAACATACACAATCATAGAGACGACAATAATTAACAATACCGGCATTAGTCGGCTTGACCATTTTTCAATACCATCGCTAACACCTTGACGAACAATATTAATAGTTAACAGTGAGAATATAATGCAAAAAATAATATTACGTTCTATTGAGAAAGTGACTAACCAATTAGCGAGTTCTGGCCAGCCAATTATCAGGCATAATGCTTGTAAAAAGTAAGCTATCATCCAACCCGCAACGATGGAATAAAAACTGAGTATAAGACTGGCAGTACCTAGGCCCCATAAGCCAGTGGCTTTGCCGAGTTTTTTACCTGTTTGGCTATCCGAAATACTTTGCATTGCGTCAACCATATTAGCTTGCGCATATCGACCAATGGTTAGTTCAGCCATTAAAATGGGGTAGGCTAAAATAAGCGTAAGCAGTAAATATACTAGGACAAATGCGGCGCCACCATTTGTGGCAACTTGGGTGGGAAATCCCCAAATATTTCCTAATCCGACTGCGGCACCTGCAGCAGCCATGATAAATCCCAATCTTGATGAAAACTGTCCACGAGCACTCATAGAATAGACCTTAATTATTACTTAAACTAAAAGGTGAAGTATGACGACATAAAGTCGCAACACTTTGTTTTACAGACCTATTTAAGTGTTGTTAATTTAAAGTATCAACACTAAATTAGCTGATAGGCCTAGTACATTAGGTGTGATTAGGATACTTAAAACTGAGTACTTTCCTAGCCCTAAAGAAGATTTTTACATGAGCTAAGGGTAATTTACTTACTTTTTTGAATTGGTAAAAAAACAACCATCATCCTGCTAGGCCTTAGCCATTCCTTTGTTTGAGAAAATTAGGCTAAACAAAGCATTCATTTTATGAATGCAAATGTTAATTTAATAAAATTATAGTTATTTATTAAAGGTGATTAAGATGATTAACAAGTAATAACACTTGCTGTTTTAGCTTATTTAACCTGAGCTTTGTTTAAGAGATAGTTACACCATTGAAATATATGGATTAAATTACTTTGATATCTCTTGCTTGATAGTTTTACTTAATTCAAGGCAAATTTGCGCGTCAATAGCTAGTCTATTGCAAACGAATTTAACGTAGAAGTTGGTAAAAATAGCTGCTAGAGAAACATTTATTAAGCAGAGTTCAGGTTATTTAGAAGCAGCACACATAGGATATAGGATTAATTTATGACTGTTCCATCTATGCTAACGTCATATATCAACGGTAAGTTCGTTAATAATGAACATTACTTCGATAATATAAACCCCGTCGACGGTAGCGTTATCTCGACAATATCTGAAGCAAACCATCAGATGATTGACGATGCAGTAGCCGCTGCAAAAAAAAGTAAATGGGCACAGCTCACTGTGAATGAGCGTTGCGTGCTGCTGAATAAAGTTGCTGATGTAATGCAGGAACGAGAGCAAGAATTTATTGATGCTGAAATAGCAGACACAGGCAAATCACTTTTTCAGGTGAAAACAATTGATATACCTAGAGGTACCGCTAATTTTCGCTTCTTTGCAGACTTAGTAAAATATCCCGCAAATGAAAGTTTTATTACCGACACGCAGCAAGGCACAAAAGCATTGAACTATAGTGTTAATAAACCGCTAGGTGTTGTTGCTATTATTTCGCCGTGGAATTTACCTTTATTGCTTGCTACCTGGAAAATTGCCCCGGCAATGGCTTGCGGTAACAGTGTAATTTTCAAGCCATCAGAGGAAACTTCATCAACCGCATTTTTGCTGGCGCAAGTGATGGATGAAGTGGGTATTCCCAAAGGTGCTTTCAATTTAATTCTAGGACGTGGACATGCGGTTGGTGATGCTATCACCAGCCATAAAGAAATTGATGCAATAACCTTTACTGGTGCCTCAACAACAGGGCAGCGAATCATGGCATCTGCTGCGCCAACAGTGAAGCCCATTTCTTTTGAGTTAGGTGGTAAAAACTCCGCGGTTGTATTTAGTGATGTTGATATAGATAAGGCTGTTGCAGGTGTGGCACGTTCCACTTTCACCAATTGTGGCCAAGTTTGTTTATGTACAGAAAAAGTTTATGTACATAGATCAATTTTTGGCGAGTTTGTCAGCAAACTTAAACAACATGCTGCAGATATTAAGATTGGTTATCCCACAGATGAAGATGTATTTATGGGGCCGTTAGTATCCAAAGTACATCAACAAAAAGTACTTTCTTATTATCAACTTGCACGCGACGAAGGGGCAACAGTTGAACAAGGTGGCGGTATCCCCAAATTTGGTGATATACGTGACAACGGTTGTTATATCGAACCTACTATACTTACTGGCCTTGACGACCATGCACGTATTAATCAAGAAGAAATATTTGGCCCAGTATGTCATGTTTCTCCGTTTGATGACGAAGAGGAAGTCATCAAACGCGTTAATGATACCGTTTATGGTTTAGCTACGTCTTTATGGACAGACAACTTAGCTCGTGCGCATAGAGTAGCGCCGCAAATGCATGTTGGGCTAGTGTGGGTAAATACCTGGTTTTTACGTGACCTTAGAGCACCCTTTGGCGGCACTAAGCTTTCTGGTGTTGGTCGTGAAGGTGGTTTGCATTCATTAGCTTTCTATAGCGAACCAAGCAACATATGTATCAATATTGAAGAGTAAATTATGACTAATTCAAATCAAAGTAAAGTAGTAACAGGTAAAGCGAAACCTAGGGGGACTTTTCCTCATATAAAACGTGCTGGAGATTTTCTTTATATATCTGGCACAAGTTCACGCTTACCAGACAACAGCTTTGCTGGTGTTGAGGTAGACGTAATGGGTAGTACAAATTTATGTATTGCTAGTCAAACACGTGCGGTTATCGAAAATATGGCGGACATTTTAGCATCAATGGATGCCTCGTTAGACGACCTTGTTGAAATTTCTACCTTTCTTGTAAACATGAATGACTTTCGTGAATACAACAAGGTTTATTCAGAATTTTTCGACTTTGATGGACCAACGCGAACTACCGTTGCCGTACACCAATTACCACATCCACATTTATTAATTGAATGTAAGGCGGTTGCGTATAAACCGCTTATTCAAGCAACAAAGGATATTTCTGATGACTAAACTGGCCGCGTTTAATTTTCATCGCTGGATTGAAGAGCACAAACATTTACTTAAGCCACCCGTGGGTAATGTTCAAATATGGACAGACGCTGACATGATGGTGACTGTTGTGGGTGGACCAAACCAGAGGACTGATTTTCACGATGATCCTGTTGAAGAATTCTTTTATCAACTAAAAGGCGACATGGTGCTTAAAGTGATTGAAGACGGGCAACACCGAGATGTATTTATTCGCGAAGGCGATATATTTTTCTTACCTGCACATATACGTCATTCACCGCAACGCCCAATGGAAGGTAGTATTGGCTTAGTGGTCGAGCCTGCACGCGCTACTGGTATTAAAGACGCATTCGAATGGTATTGTTTTAATTGTGATGCCTTGGTGCACAGAGTTGAAGTACAACTTGTCTCAATTGTTAAAGACTTACCGCCGCTTTATAACGCATTTTATCAAGATACGGCAGCACGTACTTGTGGTAATTGTGGTGAACTTCACCCAGGAAAAGAGCCACCGAAAGGTTGGGTTACATTAGAGGAAAAGTCATGAATGTAATTGATATTCACTCTCACTTTTTTCCAAAAGACTGGCCAAGTTTAAGTGAACGCTTTGGCGGAGATGACTGGCCATGGCTGCGTCATAGCAGCGATGGCAGCGCTATGTTAATGCAAGGTAATAAAGAATTCAGACCGATATATTCAGCCTGTTGGGATGGAAATAAGCGTCTTGAAGAAATGGATCGTGATGGTGTTGAAAAGCAAATAATTTCTGCTACCCCAATATTGTTTGGTTATGAGCGACCTCTAGAGCAAGCTTTGTACTGTGCGCAATTGTTTAATGATGCCGCACGTGAGATTTGCCAAATAAACCCACAACGTTTATTTTCAATGGCACAAGTGCCGCTACAAGATCTTGATGCTTCATGTAAAGAAGCATCACGGGCTAAAGCAACAGGCCACGTTGGTATTCAGATAGGCAACCATGTTGGCTTAAAAAATATGGACGATGATACTGTTATTGCTTTTCTTGCCTATTGTGCAAACGAAGATATTGCTATATTTGTTCACCCGTGGGACATGATGGCGAGTGAACGTACTAAGGATTATATGATGGGTTGGACCGTAGGCATGCCGGCTGAAACTCAGCTGTCAATTGTGTCTATGATCTTGGGTGGCGGTTTCGACAAAGTAAGCAGCAAATTAAAAATATGCTTCGCTCATGGCGGTGGCTCATTCGCTTTTTTACTTGGACGCTTGGAAAACGCTTGGCATCACAAAGACATTGCCCGTGGAAAATCACTGTATCCACCTAGTCATTACCTTGACCGATTTTTTCTTGATACTGCGGTATTTGACCATGACTCGCTAGAATTATTAGTCAAAAAAATGGGTAGTGATCGGCTAATGTTTGGCACCGATTACCCTTTTCCGCTAGGTGAACAACAAATGGGGCAACTTATCAAAACAGCTCCAACCTTATCCAATGAAGACAAGCAGAAATTACTCGCAAGTAATGCTGAATCTTTTTTTAACCTGACATAAAGATAGGACTACTAAATATGTTAAATGAAATTGCACACACTTTAGATCAGGCTGCCGCTTCAGCTACAAGCGTAGATCAAATATCCCTTAGCCACCCTATCTCGTTATCTCAAGCTTACGAGATACAGCAGTTAAGTATTCAACAACGCTTCAACCGAGGTGAGAAACTCGTCGGTTATAAAATGGGTTTCACTAGTCGCGCTAAAATGCTGCAAATGGGAGTGGATGATCTCATTTGGGGTCGCCTCACTGACGCGATGCAAATAGAAGAAGGTCAAGAAATTGATTTAACAGAATATGTTCACCCCAGAGCAGAGCCTGAAATTGCCTTTTTACTCAATAAACCATTGTCAGGCAAAGTGTCGAGAGAAGAAGCGCTTGCAGCAGTAGAGGCTATAGCTCCTGCAATTGAAGTAATTGACTCTCGTTATCAAAACTTCAAATTTTCACTTGAAGATGTAGTAGCAGATAACAGCTCAAGTAGTGGTTTTGTTATTGGTGTTTGGCAAGCAAAAGACAGTAATATCGATGGTTTGGCTATGCATTTAATAGTTAACGATGAGGTGGTAGCAAGTGGCTCAAGTAATGATATTTTAGACCACCCAATTAATTCATTGGTTGAAGCGGCGCGTTGCATTGGTGCTGCGGGTGAAGAACTCAAAGCCGGACAAATCATTCTAGCAGGGGCCGCGACAGCTGCCGTTGCATTAGAGCCAAATCAAATTATATCAGCCAATGTTGCCAACTTAGGTAGCTGTCAATTCAAGACTAAGGGGTAATTTATGACACATGAAAACACATTAGCTTACGCTAAAAAACAAGATGCACAGGATCCATTAGCCGTCTATCGCGATAAGTTTCATCACCCTGTTATTGATGGTAAACAAGTACTCTATTTTACCGGTAACTCACTTGGCTTACAGCCCAAAAGTGCACGTGAATATATCAATAAAGAACTCGACGAATGGGCAAAATGGGGAGTGGAAGGGCACTTTGAAGCTGAAAATCCTTGGGTAAGTTATCATGAAATACTAATGCCAGGCTCAGCGCGTTTAGTCGGAGCTAAAGAATCTGAAGTGGTTTGTATGGGCTCTTTAACCAATAACTTACACCTGCTTTTTGTCTCGTTTTATAAGCCAACAGCAAAACGCTATAAAATTATTAGTGAAGCAAAAATGTTTCCTTCAGATCGTTATTTACTAGAAACTCAGGCAAGACATCATGGCCTTGATCCAGATGAAGCCATTATCGAAATCTCTCCACGAGACGGTGAACATCTGATCCGCGAAGAAGATATTATTAGCGCGATAGAAGAGCACAGTGATGAATTAGCCTTGGTGTTTTTTGGTGGTATGAACTACTTTACTGGCCAGCTTTTTGATATGAAAAAACTCACTAAAGTCGCCCATGAACATGGCGCACTTGCTGGTTTTGATTTAGCGCATGCTGCGGGTAACGTGCCGTTAGACTTACATAACTGGGATGTGGATTTTGCTGCTTGGTGTACCTACAAATATATCAACTCTAGTGCTGGTAATGTCGCTGGCTTATTCGTACATGAACGGCATGGTAACGATACCTCCATTAATAGATTTGGTGGCTGGTGGGGACACAACAAAGAACGCCGCTTTTTAATGGAAAATTCTTTTGAGCCAATGCAGGGTGCTGAAGGTTGGCAAATTAGTAATGCCCCTGTCATGGGGATGGCGTTATTGAAAGCGTCTTTAGACATATTTGATGAAGCCGGCATTCATCATTTACGTGAGAAAAGTTTACAATTAACCAGTTATCTTGAATTTATTTTTAACGATGTTGTCAATCAGTTTCCTGATTTTCAATTAGAAATTATTACGCCAAGCGATCCACAACAACGTGGTGCGCAACTCTCTATCAAATTGATTGGCACAGATAAAAGCTTCTTTGATAAATTGACTAAAGCAGGTGTTATTAGTGATTTTCGCTCGCCCGACGTGATCAGAGTTGCGCCTGCACCTTTGTACAATAGTTTTGAAGATGTATATCAATTTGGTAGCACCTTACATAGCTTACTGTCAAAATGGAGATAACATGAATCAATCTACGAAAACAATCAGCATTGCTGGAGCAGGACCTGTTGGCGCCTTACTCACGGTGATGTTAGCAAGACAAGGTTATAAAGTAGACTTGTTTGAATCTCGAGAAGATTCCCGTACTAGCGATATTTATCAAGGTAAATCAATCAATATAGCGCTCTCTGATCGCGGTTGGTTAGCACTTGAATCGGTGGGTATTGCAGAAGAAGTAAAACGTGAAGCGATACCTATGTATCATCGAGTGATGCATGACCTTAAAGGTAAGCTAACAAGGCAAGCATACGGTAAAGAAAATCAAGCAATTTGGTCGGTATCACGCGCTAAAATTAACGAACAACTGGTTACCTTGGCAGAGCAAGAAGACACAGTATCATTGCATTTTAACAGCCATTTAGCTGACGTTGATTTTGATACAACTACGCTAATGTTCAAAACCAAACAAGGTGAAGTAAAGCATAATAGTGATTTGATCTTTGGTGCTGACGGTGCATTTTCGAAAGTGCGTAGAAGAATGCAGGAAATCCCACGTAAACGTATCAGCTATAGCCTTGATTATATGCCACAAAGTTATATAGAACTGACTATTCCAGCTGCAGCTGATGGTAGCCATCAACTGGAAAAAGAAGCGCTGCATATTTGGCCTCGTAAAGACTTTATGTTAATTGCCTTACCTAACCCTGACGGCAGTTTTACCTGTACGTTATTTATGAATCAAGAAGGTGATATTTCATTTGATGCTTTGCAACAACGTAATGACGTTGAGGCTTTTTTTCACACTTACTTTAGTGATGCGCTAGACTTACTTGACGATCCGGTTGGTGAATTTATGAGTCGCACAGCTTCGCCATTATCCTTAGTTCATATATACCCTTGGGTCGTTAATGACAATGTGGGTTTAATTGGTGACGCAGCACATGCTATGGTGCCTTTTTATGGCCAAGGGATGAACTGTGGTTTTGAAGATTGCCGTGTGTTAAATAACCTTGTTACGCAGCACAACGGAGATTGGTCAGCAATACTGTCTCAATATCAACTACAACGTAAACCTAATGGTGATGCCATAATTGAACTTGCCAAACGCAACTTTGTTGAAATGAGTGAATTATCTGGGGATGCCAATTTCCAGCTATGTAAGAAAATCGAAGCGAACTTTCATAATCGCTATCCCGATTTATGGGTTCCGCTATACTCAATGGTGACATTTTCACCACATACACCATACAGTGAAGCGTTACGTGTAGGTGATATACAAAAAGACATTATGAGTCAGATTATGGCATTGCCCGATATAGAACAACGCTGGCAGGACGAAGATATTTATGAACATTTACATCATTTAATTATGACTAGAAACTTAGGAATACAAACCTCATGAGTTGCCCACATCAAACTAATTATCGCGCGATGGAAGATTCCATTCATACTGACTTTAAAGAAGATATGTCTTATGGAGACTACCTTTGCCTTGAAAAAATATTATCGGCGCAGCAGCTTAAAAGTGAACAACACGATGAAATGCTTTTTGTCATCATACATCAAGCAAGTGAGCTATGGCTAAAACTCGCCGGTCACGAACTAAGTGCTGCCATAGGCAACGTTAAAGAGGGTAATTTTGGTCACGCGTTTAAAGTGATATCTCGGGTAAAACAAATCATCCGACAATTGACTCAATCTTGGGATATTTTATCAACACTAACGCCGGTTGATTATCTTAAGTTTCGTGACGATCTTGGCCATTCATCTGGTTTTCAATCATACGGTTATCGTAAAATTGAATTTTTGCTTGGCAACAAGAACGCGTCGTTATTAGAGGTTCATCAAAGTAATGAGTCAGTGTATAGTGAACTGAAAAGCATACTTGAACAGCCAAGTCTTTATGATGAAGTTATTACTGCATTACATAATAAAGGCTTCCCTATTGATGCCGATGTATTAACAAGGGATGTTACCTTGCCTTACCAAAGTAATGACTCAGTGGTTAATGCTTGGTTAACTATTTATCAGAATCCTGATCAGTATTTTGAGTATTATGAACTGGCAGAAAAACTGGTTGATATTGAAGATACTATCCAGCAATGGCGCTTTAAACATATGTCGACTGTGATGCGAATTATTGGCAATAAGGTCGGCACAGGTGGCTCTTCAGGCGTGAGCTTTCTTAAAAAGGCATTGGATATTAGCTTTTTCCCTGAACTTTATACTGTTAGAACAAAGCTTTAGTGGATAAAATAGGTCTACCTTCTAGAAATGATATACGTTTTATGATGGCATCCGCATGTGTGATTTCCTCTTACATTTTATGATCAAGTTGATCATAAAGTTTATCAAGTCCTCAATCTTGATACATGCGTGAATGGATAAAATATTAATCAATTGCGGCTGAGCATTTCTTTGACTAAACAAATGACATGCTAGTCTTGAAACACGTTTATTTATGTAATGTTCCAAACAGAAATATTCATTAGCGTTAGGTGATGGCCTCTATTGCAAAAAATTGCTGCTAAGTTGGAGGGCATGGCAGAAAAATCTATCTGATTCCCGATCACCATTGCTCGCAACTGATCAGGGTTTTTCCAGCGAATAAAAGAAAGCTCTATTGAAGAAGAAGATAGTTTTTGTTGTTCAGCCATAACCATTAGCGGATAGCTGACTACCGCAGCGGGACCTGCTAGCTTGAGTTTTGATGTTACAGCGTTACTCATGTTGGTATTCAACAACAAACACGTACATATAATGTAGAAGGAGTATTTAGTTATGGTTGTTACAAATAAGAATGATTTGCATTTATAGTGGTGTGATTACTTCAATCCATTACTTGATAATTATCAAGACTTTTTATTATTAACTACTATTTAAGGAAACATGAATGCCAGCTGCCCAACTAAACTTATTGCAGCTCTTAAATAAAAAATAGAGAGTTTTTCTTGAAGCGGCTAGCCATCAACTAACACTTGTTACAGGAGAATGTCTTTTTGAAAAAGGGGATTGTGCAGACAAAATTTACTTAGTGAATAAAGGGAAAGTTACGCTTTATCGACTAATGCCTAATGGCGAACAAAAGGTTTTTAAAGTTTTTTTAAGTGGTGGGGTTATTGCTGAAATAGCTGTTTTTATGGAACCCAGAGTATACCCAATGAGTGCACATGTAGACCAAGGCACTTCGTTGACTTGCTATAGCCATGAAAGTTTGGGTGAGTTATTTAAATCTGATAATGAGCTTGCCATGAAAGTTATTAGCTTTATGAGTAATAGAATTGGCCAGTTAATGAATTCACTTGATATGCTCACTCAAGTAAATGCTAACCAGCGTTTAGTAATGTATTTTGCTGAAATGTATCGAAAACAAAAAAAGCACGGTAATAGGTTTATGTTGCCAAGCACTAAGAGAGTGCTAGCAACTCAACTGTGTATTACACACGAAACTTTATCTCGTTTATTCAATAAGCTTAAATTCAATGGCTTAATAAAAGAGTCTGGCGCTTGTATTACCATCCCTGATTTTAGTGGTTTGTGTCGTGAGGTTGATTTAGTGCCAAGTATATTTGAAGAGCATCATTAATTATGACGGTAACCTTGAATCTTAGTTAATGTGTTTGATTGAACTGGGCTCCAGCACTGAGCTAATTTTTTTGGACTAGAAAATAGAAAATAGAAAATAGAAAATAGAAAATAGATAATTAGGAAAAATAGTTTATAAAATTTATTCACTGACTCATGTCTTGTTGAGTTTGTGGTGTTATTTAAAGTCGAACTAGTGATAAAGAAGGTATGTTGTTTTTTGCTCAATTGATAAACCATTTATACAGGTATAATATTGTTCACCTGTAATGTTTTTAATCCAAGTCAGGTAGTTATTTTAGCTGAAAAACCCTCCTTATTTCCTCAGACACTTTTTGGTACATCTTTATTAGGGGATAATCACTTGAATTATCCCCTTTCATAACCACTTCTTGTGTAATACTAAAATTATGAGAGTCCATCGTGAACGATAACAGCCAAATCATCAATCAGCCTATTTCAGGCGATAGCTCTTCAAAAAATAAGCCTAAAGCATTCACCAGTCTGTTACCTATTTTCGCTTTTATAAAGCCCTACAAGTTGATGCTAGCTTTGGCATTATTGGCATTATTAATGACTGCGGCTGTTAACTTATCTTTGGGGCAAGGTGTAAAGTTTGTTATCGACAGTGGTTTTATTGCTGGCTCAGTTGAACAATTACAATCGGCTATTTTAGTCTTAATTGGTTTAATTAGTTTGCTCGCCATAGGTACTTTTAGTCGTTTTTATTTAATGTCTTGGTTAGGTGAACGTGTCAGCGCAGATATTCGCAAAGCTGTTTTTAACCGAATTGTAACTTTACATCCTAGTTATTTTGAAGAAAACCGCAGCGGTGAGTTAATGTCTCGCTTAACGACTGATACCGCTTTATTACAGTCAATTATAGGCTCGTCTTTTTCAATGGCATTACGTAGTTTTTTAATGTTAGTGGGCGGATTAGTGATGTTAATGGTGACTAATTTAAAATTAACACTATTTGTTACTTTATCAGTACCTATTATTTTAATTCCAATGATGATTTATGGCCGTAAAGTCAGAAAACTAGCGGCAAGCTCTCAAGATGCTATTGCTGATGTTGGGATATATGCCGGTGAAATCATTCAAAACATCAAGGTTGTGCAAAGTTATACCCATGAAGTAAAAGAGCAGCATGCTTTTGCTGATGAAGTAGAAAAGGCTTTTACTGTCGCTAAACAACGGGTAAAACAACGCTCATTTTTAATCGCTATCGTTATTTTTCTTACCTTTGGTGCTATCAGTGGCATGTTATGGGTCGGCGGTATGGATGTTTTAAAAGGTGAAATGAGTGGTGGTGAATTAGGTGCATTTGTTTTTTATGCCATTATGGTCGCCATGTCTGTTGCAACAATCGCAGAAGTTTATGGTGAATTACAACGAGCGGCAGGCTCTGCGACTCGACTGTTAGAATTACTTGAGGTTGAAAGTGATATAAAAGAGTTAGTTACTCCTGAAATACTAGAGAATAACGCCCAATCGGTGATCATCTTTAAAGATGTCGACTTTTGCTATCCATCACGACCAGACAGTGCTGCACTTAAGCAGATTAATTTAGCTATACCAACAGGAAATGTTGTCGCTGTAGTTGGTCCTTCAGGAGCTGGAAAAACGACGTTATTTGAATTATTACAACGTTTTTATGATCCTCAAAAAGGCAGTATTCGTTTTAATGATACGGATATTACTCAACTAAAATTGACTGATTTACGCCAAACTATGGGCATGGTGCCGCAGCACCCGATACTGTTCAGTTCGGATGTTTGGCATAACATTCGTTATGGTAAACCCGACGCAAGTGATGAAGAGGTTATTAATGCCGCCAAAAGAGCACATGCTCATGAGTTTATTGAGCAATTACCACAAGGTTATAATAGCTTTCTAGGCGAACAAGGTGTGCGTTTATCCGGTGGACAAAAACAGCGTGTTGCTTTAGCTCGAGCCATTTTAAAAGATCCTGATGTACTGTTACTTGATGAGGCAACTAGTGCTTTAGATGCACAAAGTGAACATCATGTACAAGCCGCATTAGATGAATTAATGATTAATAGAACAACGTTAATTATCGCGCATCGACTAGCAACAGTAATTCATGCTGATTTAATTGTTGTTATGGACCAAGGAAAAATTGTTGATACTGGGGATCATAAGTCGCTATTGAAAAGTTCGAAATTGTATCAACGCCTCTGTGAGCTTCAGTTCGATAAAGCTAATGAAGATATTAACTAACCTGTCTGTTCGACACTAATATTTTGTTCACTTTTGCTAAGGACAGCTATCATTAGCCGTGTTTTACTATGATGTTTTCTTCTCCCTAACAAGTAAACCTAATTTTTTGGAAAAAGCTCAACAATGTTACTAATACCCACTTAAATTAGGCCGTAATGAATATTAGAAATAGAAACAAAGACAAGGTGGTAACAAAGTCACATTCAAATTTGAATGAAAAAAAAGTATACTGAAATCATCACGCAAGTGCGGTTAAAATATTATTTAATACTTAAAGTATTATAGGGTTAGTATGTCAGAAGAAAAAACATGGACACTCAAAAGTATTGCCAAAGAACTTGGCGTATCTAATGCGACCGTTTCAAATGCTTTTAACCGCCCAGATCAATTATCAGAAAAACGTCGCAATGAAATTCTGGCGTCTTGCAAAAAACTAGGGTATTCAGGACCGAATAAAGCTGCACAATCTTTGCGAAAGGGAAAGTTCAATATTGTCGCTTTGGTATTACCTGACAGCGTGGCTTATATGGTTACCGATCCAGTAGCCAGTAAGTTTGTTAAAGGCGTATCTTCTATTTTAGAAAAAAACCATGTTAACTTATTATTGTTTTCTGGCGCTTCAGAGAATATAAATGCGGTATCAGACTTTGTCGATGGTTTTATTTGTTATGGCAGCCCACGTAATACTGAATTAATTGAGCAATTACGACTGACCCGAAAAAAGGTAGTTACTGCAGATTTTGATATTGACCGTAAAGCCTCTGTTGGCATCGATAATGAAAGTGCTGCATTTGATATCGCCAAACTAGCGCTTCATTCTAAAGATGATCATATTGCTGTGCTCGGCTTACGTTTACTGGATACAAAATTAACCTGTCGAGTGTACGATACCCCTAATTTAGATATACATTGCTCGATTGCTCATCAACGTTTAATTGGTTATAAAAGAGCGATTAATGAAGCCAGAGCGCAATTATTAAATGATCGAGTTTGGAATATTCCTGAAAGTAGCCATCATTTTGCCCTAATAGCGGTTAAAGAAGCGTTAAGTTCAAATCCTCGTCCAAATGTTTTACTTTGTATGAGCGACTTGATTGCCTTAACCGCATTGCAGGAAATCAATTCAATGAGGCTTTCGGTACCTGAAGATATTAGAGTGGTAGGCTTTGACGGGATTGATGAAGCATTACGGTCCAATCCACCTTTGACGACCATTCATCAAAATAGCGAAGCAAAAGGCATTACCGCAGCTCAGCTTTTTATCAACCAAGCGACACATGCTGAACAAATACCTTACGAAATAACGCGTGGAAAGAGTTGTTAAGCCAGACTATTTAAATTGATACCATAATTTTTTATTGTCCAATGGGGTTAAAGGCGATAATAAAGGGTTTTGTAATCTTATAATCTTTCTTTGTTTAATCTTGATTGATGCAAACATTTTTTTATGCTCGGGAAACGAAACAAATAACTGCTCGAAGGAGCCATCATCGATAGATAGTTTTAAGCCTTTTTCTATTCGCTCGGCGAGAGGTTTATTCATTTTGTTTACGAAAAAATAAATCGGGGAAGGATAATAAAGTAATATACTCTCTTCGATTATTAGTTTCGTTTTTTTTTGCATAGCAAGCTCTTGCCAAGCTTCAGTTACGCCCCTAGGAAAAAAGTCAAATCGTTTAGTTTCTAGCATATCAAAGAGCCCATTATAGGTAGAACTGGTCACGACATCTATGTGGTTAGCTGCTAATATTTTAGTATCAGGCCAGTCATGACCTTGTCCAGCGGTGAACTTTCTTAGGATTTTTACAGAACTAACCTGAGCAAATTTTTCTTTATCTGCTGCTCTTATAATCGCTACTCGATAGCCCAACAAGCCTTTTAATAGTGGAATTCTAATTGGTAAAAGCTGTTGTTCTCTCTTTTGAGATGTTACCACCCAAACCACGTCTACACCCCTGTTTAACGTTAATTCCATGATCGCTCGTCCTTGCTGCATGGGTCTTGAAGTAGCTTTAAGTTTGATGGTATTAAATTGGCTATTTGTTTTACCTAAGGCTAGGTTTAATAGCTTTACAAAGTACTTATGACGTTGATCTTTTACGCTTTCAGGTTTGGCGTAAATAATTGTTTTGTTGCTTGCCTGACAATAATGGCCAGCAGTATTGACCACGAAAATGAATAAAAAGAAAAGCTTCACAAAACACCAAATCAATTATATTAATATTGAAGTTGTTAGGCTTAGTATAGAAGGTGAGTGCACAATTAGACATTGTTGTGCACTAAATAATTAAGTGGCTAATTTGACAATAAAGTTTGCAGGTCAGTTAAATGACTCAAACCATTTTCGCCGATAGTGATTGACGCTCGATTTTGAATGGGGTTAATCGAAAGTACAGCGGTAGACTCCTGATTTACCCAAGATATTATTAAAACGTCTTGTTTATAGGATACTGAAAATTTACCATTGAATGCGGCAGATTGATTGCGAATACCTATCAGGGACAATAACGCCTTAGTCACAGGTTTTGTTATTGATTTCTCTATGCCGTCTTTATCAAGATAAGGTCGATTAATATCTCGGCCGATTTTGCTTTTTTCTAATAACTCCATATCATTAGTCTGGGCTAACAAACCAGCATAATAAACTTGTGGAGTACCAGGGGAAAAAAATTGGATAGCCCTAGCCACTAAATAATCGAAATCATTTTTCCCAAGGGCATCATAATAAGTACAGTTAACTTGGTATAAATCAACATTACTCGCTGCAGCCCCTGTTGCTAATTTACTTTCACCGTCACTTTGAAGATGTATGTTTTCAACTAAGGCATCAATTTGTTCATTAGTTAATAACCCGGTTTTGCCATCCATTGGGCCAACATCGATGATACCAATGCCATCGTGTGTATCTAGCACCGTAATACAGTTTCGGGGCGAAATTGTTAACCAATCAACTAAGGCGCTAAAATCTTTATTAAACAGACTATGTAAAATAAGTGGCGGTAAGGCAAAATCATAAACTTGGTCAACACGTTTGGCTATTTCAATTTGTGTTTGATAATAAGAGTGAATTTCAACCAAAGTTTCAATGCCAAGTTTATTCGCTTTATGAGTTAGCTCATCAATAAACTCAAAGGTTTCTTCCAACATAAAGCAACTAGTGCCTGATTTTTTAATTGCATAACCAGCAGCATCTAAGCGAATAATTTTAATTTTACTTTCGGAGAAGGTTGTTAAAATACGGGTTAAATAGTCTTTACCAGCGGCTGAAGTTACATCAATATCAATTTGGTTATCAGTAAATGTCGTCCAAAAGTCAGCTGACTCATTGTTTGGTAAGGTAAATTTGGTAAAACAACTACCTGGGCGCGGACGATATATTTGTTCTTGCTGCTCGTCATCCAAACCGTTAGGGAAAACCTTATTCTTGGTTAAAAATAAATCCCAATAGGCTGATTCTTTTCCGTTAGTGAGTACATCTTGAAACTCTCTTGATTGTGCTGACATATGGTTAACAATGAGATCAGCCATTAGATCATAATCCTCCCCTAACGCCTTAACATCTTGCCAAGAGCCCAGTCGACTATCAACTTGAGTGTGGTCTATGGGATCGAATCCCGCATCACTGCCATCTATAGGGTAATAAAATGGTAGCAAATGTATTCCAGAGAATAGATCTGATAACTGATCATTGAGGATGTTGTTTAGTTCTTTAATCGTTGAACCTGTTAGCCTATCTACATAGGTTATCAATTGCACATTGTTTTTCATAATTTTGCCATTACTATTTAAATTGAATCTTAATCGATTAAGGTGTATATTCTGCTACTCTGTAATTATTTACAAGAATAATTTTGTTTTTTTTATCATCTTGGAAAATCATTACCGTGTTTTTAAATTTGAATAGTTAATAAATTTATATAGTTAGCGGTTAACTCTATAATATAGCTATGGGGAGAAGGTTATGAGTCACACGAGTATGCCAATATTAAGCACTTCAGTATCAAAAGATGCATCAATACTTCGGATTAAGCTGTTAACATATATGATGTTTTTTGTCTTTGCGATGACATCAGATGCCGTTGGTGTCATTATTCCTGAGCTAATTAAAACCTATGGTCTAAATCTGACACAAGCCAGTGCTTTTCATTATGTGCCAATGATATTTATTGCGCTAAGTGCTTTGTTCTTGGGTTATCTTGCCGATAAATGGGGCAGGAAAAGTACTATTATTATTGGGTTGTTACTCTTCGCCGTTGCGTGTTTCCTTTTTGCAGCAGGCAGCTCATTTTTATATTTTATTGCTTTGTTAGCTTTAGTAGGAATAGCGGTAGGCCTATTCAAAACTGGTGCCTTAGCGCTTATCGGTGATATTTCCACCTCAAACAAAGAGCACACAGCCACCATGAATACCGTTGAAGGTTTTTTTGGTGTTGGCGCTATGGTTGGTCCGGCAATTGTTAGTTATTTGCTTGTGTCAGGTGTTTCATGGAAATACTTGTATATCTGCGCCGGAGTACTGTGTGCCTTGCTATGCTTGGCTGCGATCAAAACCAATTACCCTAAAACAAAAGCACATGCCGAAGGGCAGATCAGTTTAAAAAGCTCACTTAAAATAATAAAAGACCCTTATGCTATCGGCTTTTCAATGGCCATTGCTTTATACGTTGCTACAGAAGTTGCTATTTATGTGTGGATGCCAACCTTATTAGCTGAATACAGTGGCTCATTAGTCTGGTTGGCCACTTATGCACTCACCGTGTTTTTCGCCTTACGCGCAGGTGGAAGATTCTTGGGGGTATGGATGTTAAAGCATTTTAATTGGCAGCAAGTAATGTTTTGGTTCTCTTTGGCGGTATTTCTTTGTTATTTAGGTACAGCAATAGCTGGAGTTGACGCTGCTGTAGTGCTCTTACCATTATCTGGCTTGTTTATGTCGATGATTTACCCAACATTAAACTCTAAAGGCATAAGTTGCTTTCCTCAAGCTAAGCACGGTGCTATTGCCGGGGTGATATTATTCTTTACTGCGGTATCAGCTGCTATTGCCCCTTTATTAATGGGCGTCGTCAGCGATATCTTCGGCCATGTCTCTTTCGGTTTTTATTTGGCGACAACATTTGCCGCCGCACTGGTCTTACTGGCGGGTTATAACCTAATTAAAAACCCAACAGAAGATAAAATGTTATAGCGAAATAAAACATTTTATTTTCAATAGATTGACTAGAAACACCAGCTAGAATTTCCTCGTACTAAAAATAAACACTTGCATTATGGTTTATTTTTAGAGAGTATTAACTTAATCGATTAAGTTAATTTATTAACAGAGTAAAAGAAAGATTCGATTAGCACGAAGTAAAGGTTAATAACGTAAAAAATAGACTATAACTATTAAAGAAACATCAGGTGAGCATATGAAACACAGTAAATATAATAAATTCATCCTAAGTACTCTAGCAATGGCTATTTGTACAAGTTTGGCTGCTGCAGAAGTACAGCCGGAAACAGATAACGAGACGAACAAAAAAGGCTTAGATCTTGAGCGTATTGTGGTAACAGGTGTTGCTAAGGGCACAACGGTTATGGCATCAAGTGTATCGGTAAGTAGTTTTTCAGCTGAACAAATGGAAGTAACTAGCCCGCGCACTAGCGCTGAAGCGCTTAGAGCTATTCCCGGTGTTCGTGTAGAGGCGTCTGGCGGTGAAGGCAATGCTAACATTTCTGTTCGCGGCTTACCTGTAGCCACGGGTGGCGCTAAATTCTTGTCATTGCAAGAAGATGGTTTACCTATTATGCAATTTGGTGATGTCGCTTTTGGTAATTCTGATATTTTTCTTCGCATAGATAGCACCATGGCGACTGTTGAATCAATTCGTGGGGGCTCAGCCTCTACGCTTGCGAGTAATGCACCAGGTGGCATTATTAATATTATTAGTAAAACAGGTGAAAGTGATTCTGGCAGCGTAGCGACTACAATTGGTTTGGACTATGACACTTTGCGCACTGATTTTGAGTTTGGTGGTGAGTTAAACGACACTACTAATTTCCATCTTGGTGGTTTTATTCGTCAAGGTGAGGGTGCTCGTGATGCTGGTTACACTGCCAATAAAGGTGGCCAAATTAAAGCTAACTTAACCAAACATTTTGATGATGGTTATATTCGCGTCTATTACAAACATTTAGATGACAGCGCTATAAGTTATATGCCAATGCCAGTGAAGCCTGATGGTAGCTCGGTCGCTAATTACGATTCTTTAAATGATACGCTACAAACAAGCCACTTAACTAAAACATTATCTTTAGGTGCTGATGGCGAGCGACGTCGCGGTAACGTACAAGAAGGTATGAGTCCAAAGGTAGACTCTATTGGCGTTGAAGCGGTATTTGACCTGGGTAACGATTGGTCAATTGAAAACCGCTTTAGACAAACAAGTATTGAAGCTAGTTTCAATTCGCCATTCCCTGCTGAAATAGCGAGTGCTTCAAGCATTGCTCAAAGCATTGCCGGTGACGATGCAACACTTAACTATGCCAATGGTGCTATGGCAGGTGAAAGCGTTAATGGTGATGAATTAATTATGCGTATCCATACTTTTGATGTTGAAATGAGTGACTTTGGCTCACTGGTGAATGATCTTAAGCTAACGAAAGACTTTGGTGATACGAGTGTTACTTTTGGTTACTATAAAGCATTTCAAAAAATTGAAATGTCTTGGCTTTGGAATTCATACTTGATGGAAATCAATGGTGATAATGCTGCGTTATTAAATGTCGCTGCTGCTGACGGTACTAGCTACTCAGATAATGGTTTATACGCCTATGGTGTTCCTGCATGGGGTAATTGTTGTCAACGTAATTATGACTTAGAGTACGACATTAGCGCACCATATATTGCTGTTTCATCACAACTAGGTGATTTTACTATTGATGCAAGTGTCCGTCACGACAGTGGTACTGCTGTAGGTACATACGCCGGTGCGGTTCAATCTCAAGTAGATATGAATCGTGATGGGGTTATCTCTAAGCCAGAGGAAAGTGTCTCGTCTGCCGATAATGCCAATGCGTCACTAGTCGACTATGACTGGAGTTACACCTCGTATTCAGTAGGCGCTAACTATCAAATCAATGACAACTTGGCCTCTTTTGTTCGTGTAAGTCGCGGTGGCCGTGCCAATGCTGACCGCTTAGCTTTTGGTACTGTTATTCAAGCCGATGGCTCGGTTGATGATAAACCAGCAGTTAATATGGTTGATCAATTTGAAGTTGGTGTGAAATTCCGCCAAAACGATTTTTCAATATTCGCCACGGCATTTCTAGCTGAAACTGAAGAGCAAAACTTTGAAGCCACTAGCCAAACATATTTCTCAAGAGATTATGAGTCGATGGGAGTTGAGGTAGAGTCGAGTTATTTTATCGGAGATTTTGATTTTCGTGGTAACGTAACTTGGGTTGATGCCGAGATTGTAGAAGACAGAATTACACCAGAAGTTGTTGGTAACACTCCGTCAAGACAAGCTGATTTTGTTTATTCATTAATGGCACGTTATAACTTTAACGATGGCTCTGCAGGTGTAAGCTTCATCGGTACTACTGATTCTTACACAAAAGATGCAAATGACTTAAAAATGGATGGTTACACGCAAGTGAATGCTTTTGCCAGCTACATGCTATCTGATACCTTGTCGGTATCAATAAATATAAATAACCTTTTTGATACTGAAGGTCTTACCGAAGTTGAAGAAGCCTCTTTACCAGCCAATGGTATCATCCGCGGCAGAAGTATCACCGGTAGAACCAGTAGTTTAACGCTTAGATATGATTTTTAACTAAACTAATTAAAGTTAAGTTTTAATTATAAAATAATGTAAAGCCCATTTCGGTGGGCTTTTATATGTTCAGGATGAACGGTATATCGCAATCACATGGACGTGAATGAGCGTGTATGAGGATTTTTTATGTTTTCTTTACTCAGTTATGGTGAAGTATTAGTTGATTTTTTACCGGATGAACAAGGTCAAAGCTATTACCCTATGGCCGGTGGAGCGCCAGCAAATGTTGCAGTAGCCTATGCTAAGTTAGGGGGTGAAAGTTATTTTGCTGGTGGTATTAGCCGTGATAATTTTGGCGTTATGCTAGCTCAAGAGCTACAAAAAAATAGTGTCAATGATAAGTATATATACCGAACTGAACAAGCCAATACCGCCGTGGTATTGGTAAGTTTAGACTCAACGGGTGAAAGATCTTTTAACTTTTATCGTGATAATACTGCGGATACTTGTTATGAAAAACCACAAATAGATCAAATCAACTGGCAAAATATAAGCATATTTCATTTTTGTTCGAACACTTTGACCAATGCAACAATGAATAGCAACACCCTATACACATTAGAACAAGCTAAGCAGCATAATACCCTGATAAGCTTTGATGTTAATTTACGCCAACAACTGTGGAATGAAGTAAATTTATTACCAGAGCGCGTCAATACTTGTCTGCAACTGAGTGATTTAGTTAAGTTAAGTAAGGATGAAGCAGAATATTTAGCTGTGCAAGCCCAGCAAAGTTATCAAGCCTATATTGATAGTTTGCTTACTATGGGGATTAAATTGGTTGTCATCACTGATGGTCCCAACCCGATACAGCTGCTTTCATCATCATTTTCTACTTTTATTGACGTACCTACTATTACTGCTGTTGATACTACCGCAGCAGGAGATAGCTTTATCGCCAGTTTTATCTTTTCACTGACAGAACAGAGCAAAATAGACACTTTAGCTAGTGCGCTTATAGATGTAGTTAAAGTAACTAATGCAGTTGTATTTGCCGCTAAATGTGGCGCTTATACCTGTCAGAGAAAAGGCGCTTTTGCCGCTTTACCCACAATTGATAATATTTATCTTGAGCTTTTTAATAAGTAATTAAAATAGTTTAGCTTTATTATTCTATTTCTCCCCGACACGTGTTTTTTATCAGACTATTATTCACAGGATCATTATGCAATCTAGAGAATCTTTGCCAAGTTGGCAGCAGTTAACCCATCATGTTCAAGTCATGAAGCAACAGCACATGAATGACTTATTTGTTGCTGATCCACAGCGCTTTGATAAATTTTCCATTCAATTGCCAACGTTTTTGCTTGATTACTCAAAAAATCAAATCACCAGCGACACTTTTGATAAATTAATCGCCTTAGCAAAAGAGTGCCAACTGGAAGACTGGCGGACAAAAATGTTTAACGGTGAGCGTATTAACTTTACCGAAGACAGAGCGGTACTACACACAGCGCTAAGAAATCGTAGTCAATCGACTATGGTACTTGAAGGTAACAATATCACTGAGCAGGTTGAACAAGCGCTAGCTAAAATGAAGCTGTTTAGCGAACAAGTACGCCAGGGACAATGGTTAGGGTATTCTGGTAAACGCATTACTGATGTGGTTAGTATTGGCGTTGGTGGTTCTAACCTTGGCCCACAAATGGTCACAGAAGCGTTAAAACACTACAGTGACAATAGCTTAAATGTACACTATGTTTCTAATGTTGACGGCACGCAAATTGCGGATGTACTTCGCCCGTTAAACCCTGAAAGTGTTTTATTTATTGTGTCCAGTAAAACCTTTACTACCGCTGAAACCATGACTAATGCTCGTACCGCGGTGAAGTGGTTAACCTCTTCATCATTTGATGATAATGCCGTTGCTAAGCACTTTGTTGCCGTTAGTGCCAATAAAGAAAATGCTATGGCGTTCGGCATTGAAGAGAACAATATTTTTGAACTGTGGGATTGGGTTGGTGGTCGTTTTTCATTATGGTCTGCCATTGGTTTACCGATTGCCCTAGATTTAGGTTTTGAAAAATTCATTGAGTTACTCGAAGGCGCTCATGAAATTGATAACCACTTTTGTGAAGCGCCACTTGAACAAAATGCACCGGTTATTCTAGCGCTATTAAGTGTCTGGAACTGCACCTTTTTAGGCGCACAATCACAAGCCATTTTACCGTACGACCAAGCTTTACATATGTTATCCGCTTATATGCAACAAGCTGAAATGGAAAGTAATGGTAAATCGGTTGCTTGGGACGGCAGTGAAATAGAATATCCAACCGTCCCCACTATTTGGGGAGAAGTGGGCATTAATGGTCAGCATGCTTTTTATCAGTATTTACATCAAAGCAATAATGTTGTGCCAGCTGATTTTATTGGTTCAGTAGAGAGTGTTACGCCAGTGCAGGGGCATCATGACACACTAATGGCGAACTTTTTTGCTCAAACTCAAGCATTAATGCAAGGGGTTAATGAAACTCAAGTACGTGCTGATTTAAAAGCTAAAGGTCGTACTGATGATTACATCAATAAAGTAGCGCCTCATAAAGTTCATAAAGGTAATCGCCCGACTAATACTATTTTGATGGAGCGAATTTCCCCGCGTACTATTGGCAGTTTAATTGCTTTGTATGAGCATAAAATTTTTGTTCAAGGGATTATTTTGCAAATATGCTCATTCGATCAATGGGGTGTGGAGCTAGGTAAAGGTCTGGCTAATGAAATCGAGAAAGAATTACGTCAGCAATCAAATAACTCTACCCATGATAGCTCGACTGCCGAATTGATTAATTACTATCAAAAAGTGAAGGCAAAAAGAAACTAATCCTTTATATAGCACTAATCAATCCGCTTACTAATAAAGAGAATGATATGTATATCCATCCTTATAACGCTATAACCTTAGACAATGGTGCAAAACTTATTTTAACACCTTGTCCTGGCTCAAAAGGGTCTAGCGTAGAATCGTCAATTGCTGTGCTTAAACAGGCAGGTACAAGTATGTTACTTACGCTAATGTTTGATAATGATATGGAAAAGAATAACATCAGCTCATTGCCTGCGCAGTGTCAAGAAAATACGATTGCATGGCTGCAGCTCCCCATCGCTGATGATGGTGCGCCATGCGAGATCTTTGATCGTCTGTGGCTTAAACATATTGATGCCATAATAACTGTGCTTGATAAGCAGGGCACTATTACCATTCATTGCAAAGGTGGTTATGGAAGAACAGGTTTAGTTGCCGGTTTAATTTTACTCCGTTATGCCTTGACAGCCGAGCAAGCGATGGCAAAAGTACAAGCGGTTAGCCCTAACTCACTGAAAAATAAACTACAATTAGCCTACTTTAATTTGTTTATGCAGCCAAAAGTATAAAGCCAAGTAAGTATGAGTTCAAATATGTTGTCAGTTATATGATGTGTTCAGTCTTCCCCATAGGGCTGATTTAGAAATGCTTTATACTGCGTTATTGACTTCGACAAGGACGCTACATGGACGTAGCTTATTAGAGAATGCAGGAGCATATTCTCCTGAACAACCATTCTCTTTAATCAATGCCTTGCCTAAAAGAATTTCTAGTTACAGCTGAATCATGCATCTTCGAGTGGAACGTAAATAGAATCTTTTTTCATCAGACTATCTGCTACGTTTTAGCACACTCAAACCTAACACTGCTTTATCCATACCATCAAATACGGGCAAACCATGACGCTCAAAAACCTGTTTGTATTGTTGAAAAGGAATACCCGCATCGATCACTATGCCAATGAGCTTTCCTGATTTAATCACTAAATTTTTTAAATTCTCAGCAAAGGCTTCAGTAACATCAAGTTGTTGCGTATCAAGACTGTTAGACAAAGGCACTAAACCTAACATAACAACGCCAGCACCAAAATCAATCATAGATTTGACGCAATCAAAATAAACAGCTTCATCTGCCATAGGAGTCAAGTCAAGCGGGTTTACTGGGGAAACTAGCTCACTAAGTTGATGTTTTCTTAATATAGTGCTTAGTTGTTGTGTATTTTCATTACTAATGGTGAATAATGTTTGAGCATCATTATCACCAAGGGTGTCAACACTGCCTACGGTTTCATAGCCGGCATTGGTGACAATGGCCATTTGCCCAAGGGCTTTCGTTTTAGGGTAGGCAGTCATCCACTTAAATACAGCATTGAATTGATTAAAGGTTTCTACAACGATAGCGCCTGCTTTATTTAATAAGCGCTTTTGCTGTTGATAATCACCCATCATTGCGCCGGTATGACCTTCAGCAGCAGCTTTACCTAACTCAGAGCGACCGCCCTTGTAAATAATGACATGACGATGCGCAGCTTTAAATTTTTTCACTAGTTTAGCAACGGTACTGGCATCTCCGTCAGCAAAACCTTCGACATATAGTGCTAGTACACGAATACTTTTATCGCGTTCCATCAGTGCCATAAAATCTGATAACTTCATGTCGAGTTGATTACCGATGGAAAATCCGTATTTTAAGCTTAGACTGTCATGTCTTGATAAACGTGTGATTAAGAAAGCTCCACTTTGACTGATAAGAGCAACTTCTGAATTAGGATCAAAGTTAATATTAAGTTTATCTTGCGGGATAAACAGGCTATTTAATCTCAAAGGGGAGAGTATCATTCCTAACCCATTAGGACCGACAATAGCAGGGCACCACTGATTATTTTTCCGTCGTGATTGTAATAGTTGGGATAAGTTGTCGCCATAACCATGTTGATCAGCACCATCGCCAAGTCCACCAGCCACAATATAAACAACACTAGCACCGCTGCCTTGTTCACATAAGGCGGTAATAGTTTCAACACAAATTTTGGCAGGTAATGCTAATATTAGCGTATCAACAGGTGTTTTAAGTAATGCACTTATATCAGGCAAGCACGTAATACCATTGAGCGACTCTACATCTGATTTAATGATGTATATATTTTCTAGCAATAAGTTTGATTGGCGTACATTATCTAAAATCAAATTACCAATATTCCCTTTTTTTTCTGAAATACCTGCAATTGCAATACGTTTTGGATTAAGAAAATCATCATCAGAAATAGCGATAGGGCATGGTTCTTGGTGATCGTCTGTAGCGTATAAGCCTACGCCATCAAGCGCGATGATATCACCTGACTCATCTACGACAAAAGGGTTCATTTCAAGTAAGGATATACCTTCTTGTCCCATAATCGCATCGAGCTTCCAAATATTTTCAAGAAATAGGGCTAATTTTTCTCGACTAATAAGGGCTTCTTGTTGACGTACTTTACCGAGCAGTATACGGCCTAACCAGTGCTCTTGTAACTCTTCTAATGCTTCAGCAGGGCTGTAAACTGATGCTGGCCATATTAATAAAGAATCATTCAATTCTTTTGCCCACTCTTCGGTTAACAATCCACCAAAGCCTAATGAAATAGTAGCGTCACCATATTGATCGCGCTGTAGGCTAACAAAAATTTCGCTAGGTGCACCTTTAGTTGACTTGAAACACACTCTTTCAGTGACTAATGTTCCAAGCCAAGGAAACTCTTTGCCAACAGCTTGTGACATTTCAGTATGTCTTTTTTCAAGCTCCGTTACTGAAAAATCACAAAAAGCTAGTGCGCCGTTATCGGATTTATGCCAAAGATCTGTTGCCATTCCTTTCAAAACAACAGCTTGTCCTTTACAGAATGGGGTGTTCGAGCAATCAGTCTCTTTTTGAATGAAACTGTATAGAGGGGTTTTGATATTTGCTTGTTTAAGTAGTTGATATACTTCAAATTCAGGAATGAATGAGTTTGACACATTAACCTCATGGTATAATTATCTAAAAAATATTAGCTGATTAGAACTGTTTTTGATGTCGAAAGTAATGATTCAGATCAATTTAAGTTGTGATACGAAAAATAACATAACACCTAATATTTTGTATCGCTTTTGTGGTCAATTTGGTTTTTATTTATCCTATTACTTGTTGTTATTTTTATTTTGTTGCTGTGTTTGTGGTTGTGTTATCTTGTGCTGGGTGCTTTGCCGTGATCTTTTTGTGATACTTTAATTTTGTTTTTGTTATATTTATGTGTCACATTTACGTTCTGCTTACAGAGCAGGAAATACTCTGTTCTGTATTATGGTATTACGGAATATCCTTTGGGCGTCGTAGAAAGTAGTGAGCATGATGGCCTTAGATATTCTTGATTTAGCTGGAACTAATATACCCTAGAGTTATACGTCTTCTAACAAATTGAATGAGAATGTTAAGCGGATACCTATATACTTATTTGATTACTTTATAATTGGAAAAGTTATGTCACGTATAGTGTTAGTTGCCTTTTTATTAATCAATTGCTTATTTGTTGTAAATGCGAGTGAAATATTTACGATTAAAGGCCGTGTTTTAGCGGAAAATAATAAGCCAATAGCCAAAGTTAACGTCAGCGTTGGTGAGCAGCGAGTTACATCTGATAAAACCGGACTATTTGAAATTAAAGTAAAGGTAAGTGACTTATATCAAGTTAGTTTCAGCAAAAAAAACTATTTTGATAGCATTCAAACCTTCAGTCATTTTGAACTCAACACGAAAAATAAAGGTTATGGCAAATTAACCGATATCACGCTAGTGGTGAAAAAAGAGTCTCGAGTAATGCTAGCTTTTGGTGGTGATACCATGATGGGACGGCGTTTTTATCAACCTTACTTTGGCGATGCGGTATTAATTCACCCGGAAAATAAACTGGTCGACAGTAAAGCGGTAGTTGAGTATATAAAACCTTATATGAGCATAGCAGACTATGCTGCTGTAAATTTAGAAACCCAAGTGGCCAGTTCATTACCCGGTGAGCGCGCGCCTAAGGGGGTCACTTTCTATTCTCAGCCAGAAATACTTGATGCACTTGCATGGGCTGGAATTGATTATGTTTCATTGGGTAATAATCACACCTACGATTATATGGACTCAGGACTTAAATCAACGCTAGCCTTCTTAGAAAATAGCTCGCTTGATTTTTCAGGTGCTGGTGTTAATACTAAACAGGCACTGAGAGCGCATCAAGAAAAAATTAACAATACAGAGTTTTCAATGCTAGCGTATGTTGGTTGGGAAGGCAGTGCTGAGCCATCACAAACAGCAAACCATGAACATGGCGGTGCAGCGTTTGGCTCGATGAGTAATATTATCACTTCAGTTAAAAAAGAAGTTAAACAAAACAGAACAACCATAGTGCAATACCATGGCAGTCAAGAATATGCCAATAATCCAACAGGTGTTACTGAGCAACGATTGAAATCGGCTTTAGATAGCGGCGCAGCACTTGCTATTGCTCATCATCCACATGTTACTCAAGGGCTTGAATTATACGATGGTAAATTAATCGCCTATTCCATGGGGAACTTCATCTTTGATCAGAACTTCACGGCAACTCAACATAGTTTTATACTTTATGTGTGGTTAGATGAAGGTAAATTCCATCGCGCTGAAATTGTTCCGATATATGTTAAAGGTTATAAACCAACACCGGCCACTGGTATGCAACGCTATACGGTAATGAAGCGATTAACTGAGCTGTCTAATACTCGAAATAGTTATATTGGCCAATCAGGCGGTCATGGCATCATTACTGCAGAAAATAAGACGCCAACAAATAAAGGTAAGCAAATTGAATTATCGTTTGCTCCAGATGAAAAAGTTATTAGCTTGTATCATACACCATGGCATACACAACTTAATCAAGTATTACTGCCAAAAGCCAACTTGAAATATCGCTTAGGAACCAATTTAATAAACGGCAGTGACTTTGAAAGTTTTTCTTTCTTTTCTGGACCAGAACGAGGTTGGTTATATGACCGTCAAGCAACATTGATAAATCAACATGGGGCAAATGGAGCGCGAAGTCTTGCCTTGTTACTACAGAACAAGCAAACCACCACTTTTGGTATGCAAAGCTTCAAGCGAGTATTTACCGCTAGTAGTCAAATGACCATTAAAGCGAAGTTTAAAACAAACAATACTGTCAAAGTCAGTTATTACTGGCAAGGAAGAAAAAAACGCCAAAAACTATTTGATGCTTTCAAAAACAGTGAGAAACATTTAATAAATTCAGTTGAGCTTACTGGCAACGGTGAGTGGCAAAATGTTGAGGTAGACTTTAATTCACCAAGAGTTGGTTATAGAAGCTACCGGATATTAGTTGATTTTGAGTTATTAAACGAGAGCAAAGGGCAAATAGATGTCGATGATTTTTCATTAATCGAGTGGCAAAGTGCCTTTAGTGCAAATCCGGCACCTCAATTTTTTAGTGTTAAAAGCCAACAGCCGGCTTACATTGGCTTGAACAAAAATACAGATGAAGTTATAACGTTGAAATACTAAGGACAGTGGCAAACAATAGGTATTAATATTTATTGTTTGCCAATGTATTACCTATACCTAACCACAAATTAAAACCCAATACCCAAGCTATTTATTCGATATTTCGTGTTCCAAAAAGGGAATAAACTCTTCGGTTACTTTCGATAAATTTCTATTCTCTAGATGCAGGGCGTTAACGCTAAAGGTTAAAGGGGGATCAAAAGACGCCATGGCAATATTATCGGATAAGTTTCCCTGTGCGGTAAATTTATCGACTATGCAAATGCCAGCGCCTTGAGCGACTAACCTTGCAGCAACAAAATAGGTTTGAACCTTGATGGGAGATTTAAGGGTGATTTGCTCTTTCATCATTCGGGTCCACAACAAATCACCTAGCGGACCACTTTCACTAATATCTATATATTCAAAGTCCTGTAGCTGGCTTAAGGTCAGTTTGTCCGGACAATCAGGGAAATTTACTTTAGGGTAAACAACCACCAATTCAGATTGAGCAAACTCAATTGAAGCTACTCCAGGCGTTACATTGGGCGAAAACAGTATCGCTAAATCACACTTATGTTCAAGTAGCGCTTGCATTACTGCATCATTATGAACCGTCTGCACATTGAAATTAACTTTATCATGTATTTTATGATATTTTGCGATGGCGTTTGGAATGGCATTAAAACCTAATGCGGGCGTAAGGCCTAAGTTTATATGGCCATACTCAGATTTCTTAATATTTTCAGCGGTATTTCTAATTGAACGCATTTGCTGATAAATCTTATCTACTTCATCAAACAACATTTCAGCTTCGTCTGTTGGTATTAAACGTCCTTTTACTCGTTCAAATAAGTTAAAGCCTAATTGCATTTCAGCATGAGATAATACCTTGCTTACCGAAGGCTGTGAAACATGCAATATTTTAGCTGCGTTGGTGATTGAGCCAGTAGTATAAATAGCATGAAAAATTTCAATGTGTCTTAGGCGCATATTGTTATCCTTCTAGTGATCGGGTGATTAATATAAAAGTGCTGTTATTAAAATAGCAGTTAGCTAAGTAATTGACTCTTTTATATTTGAGCCTCACCTATAACTTTAGGTTATAGGTTGAGATAGGGAAAGGAATTAATTAGCTACAGCCACTTATTAGGTACAGGCATAAAATAAAAAACGGTTAACTTTATCCGTTAACCGTTTTTATTTTATAGGTATTGCTTAGGGATTAGTTTCCAATAAATGGCAAGCTTAAATAGAGTTGAATCACCAAGGCATTGGTAATATCGATAAAAAATGCCCCCACTAAAGGAACAACTAAAAACGCTTGAGGAGAAGGGCCGTGACGAGCCACCAGTGACTCCATATTAGCAACCGCTGTTGGTGTTGCCCCTAAGCCAAATCCACAATGACCACCGGCGATAATCGCGGCATTATAATTTTTCCCCATCACTCTAAAGGTAATAAAATAAGCAAACATCATTAGCATAACGGTTTGAATTAAAATAATAACCACCATTGGGCCGGCTAAGTTTGCTAATTCCCACACTTTTAACGACATTAATGCCATAGCAAGAAAAATGGAAAGTGCCATGGTGCCCCATAAATCTATGCAGGCTCTACTGATAGAGTACCGTTTAGAAAAGTCACATATATTTGTCGCTAACACGCCGAATAATAATGGCATTAAAAAAGCCGGTAAAACGACATCTATTGATTTTAAGTGTTGATAGAAAAAATGACCAACCACGATGCATAATAAAATGATGAACAAGGTTTCCATCATTTTTTTGGGTGTGACTAAATCGTGATCTTCAGGGTTAAAGGTGATGGTATCGTCAAGCTCTTCATGGAATTCATCAGCCTTTAAGTTATAGCGCTTAATTAATCGTTTGCTTACCGGACCACCGACCAAGCCACCAAGCACTAAACCTAGGGTAGCCGCCGCCATAGCCAACTCAAAAATACTTGAAGGCATATTGTATTCGGCGATAAATAAATCCGCATAAGTTGCGCCATTACCATGACCACCAGATAATGTTACAGAGCCACCGATAAGCCCCATTAATGGCTCCATGCCACTAGCCATAGCTAAGGAAACCCCTAAGGCATTTTGCACCAGTAAGTACACAGTTGCTAAGCCTAAAAAAAGTATGACTTTTGGGCCACCTTTTAGTAATAAAGAATAGCTAGCACCTAAACCGACCGTGGTAAAAAACATCGTCATTAATGGATTTTTAAAGCTCATATCGAACTGAAAGTTAATTGAAAAGACACTGTGAAGCAAAGCGGCAAAAAGTGAAAATACAATGCCACCAACCACGGGCTCTGGAATATTGTTATTTCTTAAAAAAGCTACTTTACTGTTTAAAAAGTACCCTATAAACAGTATCAATAGTGCTATCACTAATGTTTCGATTAAATTTATTTCGATATTCATACTTTATTATCCAATATTATTATAATTGATATTTCTATTGATTATTAAGTGTTAACAAGCTAATTCAAACCTAGGGTTTTTGCGTTGGGTCTTCTGGGATCCGATGCCCCTAAGAAATAGCCATCTTTTACCATGATTGATTGTGAACTACCCATAGTTCGAGTTTCTTTAACATTGTGTCCTTTATCAATTAATAGCTGCATAGTGTCTTGATTAAAGCCCGGCTCGACTTCTAGTCTGTCTGGTAACCATTGATGATGTATACGTCGCTCGTTTGTTGCTTCGGCGATGTTCATATCATGATCAATAACATTACTTATCATTTGAATAACAACATTAATGATACGGCTACCGCCTGGGCTTCCCACTAACAAAAATGGTTTACCATCTTTTAATACTATGGTGGGTGATTGCGAGCTAACTGGTCTTTTAAAGGTTTCAAGTTTATTGGCATTACTGGCAATAAAGCCTGTGGCTCCAGGTATACCTGCACGTACAGAAAAAGTGTATAACTGATTATTCATTAAGATACCCGTGCCTTCAATAACTTTACCCGTACCAAATGATGCTGATAACGTATAAGTATTTGAAACAGCATTGCCTTGTGCGTCTATAACTGAATAATGGGTCGTATCAGGGCCTTCATGAGGTAATGCGCCACCGTTAATTTCTGATGATGGCTTTGCTTTATTTAAATCAATTTTTGCGGCAAGTGTTTTGGCACGGGATTTATCTATTAACCAAGCAACAGGCACATCATAAAAATCTGGATCTGCCATATGTAAACCTCTATCGGCAAAAGTTAATTTCATTGCTTCTGCTTTTACATGAAGTGATTTTGCTGAGGTGCCCCATTCATTAAGTGGGAAATTTTCTAGAATATTTAAGGCTTCAACAATGGCTACACCACCAGAGCTTGGCGGAGGCATAGAGGCTATTTGGTAACCTCTATAGTTGCCCAAAATAGCGCTTCTTTCTTTTACTTGGTAATTTGCTAGGTCATCAGCATCAATATGACCACCGTGAATTTCCATATCCTTAATGATTTTCTTTGCTATTTCGCCTTTATAAAAAGCATCTTTACCTTGGCTAGCAATCTGTTTTAATGACCAAGCAAGTGCAGGCCTTTTCATTAAATCGCCAGCGTGATACAAAGCACCGTCTTTTTTGAAATAAGCCTTAGCGGTGGCTTTATTTTCTAGCAACCACTGACTTTTTGCGGCAATTAACTGTGCTAAATCAAAATTAACAATAAAACCTTTACTCGCTAAATCAATGGCCGGTTGCATAACTTGTTGCCAAGTTAATTGACCACTGCCGTATTCATGCCAAGCTTTATATAATCCTGCAACCGTACCGGGTACCCCCATGGCATGCCAAGAATTTTTAGTTTTTCTGCTTCTTTCCCCGTTAGGCGATAAAAAATGTTGTGCGGTAACACCGCTTGGTGCTACTTCTCGGTAATCTAAGGTAATGGTTTTACCCGCTTTCGCTGAATGTAACACCATAAAACCGCCGCCACCCAAATTTCCCGCTCGTGGCAGTGTTACGGCTAAGGCAAAGCCCATGGCTACAGAAGCATCAATAGCATTACCGCCAGACTTTAAAATGTCGACTCCTACCTCAGAGGCAATGGTATTTTGTGATGACACCATACCTTTTTGGCCAACAACGGGATGAAATACATCTTCATAACGTACGATGCCATCGCTGCCCATATTGTATGGACCTTTAATCGATTTTGTTTTTTCAGTACTGTTTACCTGACAGGCTTGAAGCAGTAGCAAACTGACCATTAATGTTTTTGTTGAGAGTGCATTTGTAAACCATCGCTTGGTAGTCATCTAGGCGTTCCTTATTGCATTTTATTTAAGACATCTTCGATAGTGTCAGCTTGGCGAATACATACTATTTTTAACGTCTCGTTTTCACCGGAAACAGCATAAACACCTACACGTGGTAAACTATTATAGTCAAAGTGATTACTGAAATAATAGCCGCCAGTATCGTGCACCATAACATAATCATTGACGGCCAATTTGGGGAGCGATCGATTGACGCAAATCAAATCGCCGGCAAAACAACAAGGGCCTGCGACGTCAGTGGCAACAACATCAGCATTAGCTGCCGTTCGTTCTTCCCCGCAGGGTAAATAACCCGTGACCCTAAGAGGCCATGATTTAGGCAGAAAAGCTGTTCGGGTAAGCACTTGAGCACCCGCATGAGTCGTTGCTATATGACGACCGCCTGAATTTTTTGTATATTCAACGCGAGTAATAATCACGCCATTTTTTGCCACAATAGCACGGCCAAATTCTGTTTTTATTTGGTATTTGCTGGTAAATATTAAAGGTACAGTCGCTTTTAAAATGTCAGCGTACTCTTGAAACGATGGTGTGACTTCTTCTGAAGTAAAGTTCACTGGTAAGCCACCACCAATATCGAGTCGCACTACCTGTTGATGGCCAATAAAGGCATTAATTTCTTCAGCGAGCTCGGTAATGACCTTAACCCCATTTGCCATTAATGCAAGCTCACAACCTTGTGAGCCAGTATGAGTATGAATACTCTGTAACCAAGGGCGCTCTTTATAAATATTAATTAGCTGTTGACGATTATTCCCGTCTGCCAAAGCAAAACCAAACTTTGAAGTGGCCGTTGCTGTACTGGTTGAGGCTATCTTGCCACTACCAATTTGTGGGTTAACACGAAAACCAATCACGGATTTTGTGTTTGGAAATTCTTTGATTATCTGATCAATTCGTTCTAACTCTTGCAAGTTATCCACGTTAAGAGAAATGTTATGCTCAATACAGGTACGTAAATCTGAGATCGTTTTAGCGGGGGAATCGAAAATAATATCTTTAGTTTCAAAACCTGCTGACTGCGCAATCATCAACTCGCCGGGGCTAGCAACTTCAGCACCCATACCATATTCACGTAGTGGCTTTAACACATTGACTAGGGCGTTGGCTTTTACTGCGAACGTGTGAAAGAAATTTTCAGGAAAAGCTGCGTAAGCATCAGTCACTGTTTTTTGTAGGCCATCTAAATCCATTATTCCAACAACGGTTAAATTGTCATCAATAATATTTGCTTTGATCGCACTGTTAATTATTTGTTGTTTTCTGTTCATTATTGGCATCTTACTTAGTTAGAGTTATCAAACAATGTCGCTGATGACATTAAGGACTGTATTTATCAGATACCTCTAAGATAGTGGAGCATGGTAAAAAACGATATTAGTTAATCTTAGGTGCTACATAACCTATGGTTATGCATCTGTTGCTTTTTATAAAAGGTCGAGAACAACCACATACAACGTTTGGTTATACCCTATGGCAATAAATGAACTTGCTAGAAAAAGCTTTGCTGACTAGGATTTTACTTACAGCAGCAATACTAAGGCGCTCACAGATGAGGGTCTTATCTAATTAAACGTAAGGTAAATTATTGTGACTTCAATGAGCGACACAAAATTAACTCAATATATAAATACGCATTATGATGAAGCAGACAAGCATGCTTTTGATAAATTTTCTCAACAACTGTTTGATTGTTCTTTAAATGATGACATTCAAGCATTAACAATGTTGCAGCGTTATCAGATAGCATTACCGCTGTGGAAAACCTTTTCTAGTCGAGTAGCTACTAAAGATAAAGTTATTATTGAAAATGTATTAACAGAAGGGGCTACAGATAACGGCTCTGTTATACATATAATAACGGATGATAAAGCATTTCTTGTTGACTCAATATCAGAGCTGATTCACTCGCTTGGCTATAAAATCAAGGTATTTCTGCATCCCGTTCTACAAAAACAGGCGCTTAACAGTAGCATCGATGGCTCAGTTTTGTATTTTGAATTAAATACTGAACTTAATTTTGCGGCTATAGAGTCGCTAAGAGGAAAAATTTATCAACTTTTATTAGACATTCACGCGGTCACAAGTGATTGGCCTGCAATGCTTGATCAAATTGATGCTGTCGTTTGTGCCAATAATAAAACCAGTGAAAACTATGATCTGAATAGTTTTTTACACTGGCTTGGCCAGAAAAACTTCGTTTTTTTAGGACATTATATTTTTCCATTAACTGGAGAGGATGAAAATAACGCTCAGAGCAGTAGCTTAGGAATATTAAGGGAAGGGGATAACCAGTTATCATCGCGTAACGCAGAATTAAAAAGTATCAATAAAGAGCTTACGTCATTTATGGATGATGACGCACCCTTGTTAGTGTCAAAGTCTAACTTAAAATCTAGCATCCATCGCCATGATTATTACGACCAAATTAATGTAAAACAATTTTCTGATCAGGGAAAAGTGATAGCAATTCATCGGTTTATAGGGTTGTTTACGCAAGTTGCCAATAAGTTAAGCCCAAATAAAGTCCCTTATTTAAAGTTTAAACTATTAGAAGTATTACAACGTTTATCATTAAAGGCGGAAGGACATAACTACCGAAAATTTACCCATATCCTTGCCTCATTACCCAAAAGAGAACTGTATGAAAGTAGTGTTGACCAACTATTAGTATTAGCAAAAGGCATTTACAACCTCAACACTAAAAGTCAACCAGGTACTTTTATTAGGGAAAATAACTTTAACCAACAAGTGTCAGTATTGGTATTTGTCTCTAAAGATGCATTTTGTACCGATTTACGTGATGATATTGAAGGTGAGTTAACCGCTGCTTTTAAAGGGAAGATATTATCTCGTCGTTCCATGTTAAATGATGATTACCTTGCTCAGTGGCATTTTATTGTCGAAAAAGATAGTAGCTCAGCTACCTTGATGCCAGTAAGTGAAATCATCTCTCGAATTGAAATTAAAACGCAAAGCTGGAATGAAAGCTTAACAAGTTTGGTGCACCAACAATGGCCTATGGAGCAGGGCATTGTCTTTGAAAAAAAATATAACAATGCTTTTTCGAAAAGTTATCAAGAGCACTTTTCTCCTAAACAAGCCATCAGCGCGATAAAAGGTCTAGAATCTTTAAATACCGATAATGCTCATCAGTTTCAAATTTATCGTTCCGCACAAAGTACCAGTGAGCTTACCCTGAATATATTTACCTTGGAGCAAAGTATTGCTTTAAGTGACTCTATTCCTATTCTAGAACAGTTTGGTTTTAGGCCTGTGGATGAATTTAGTTTCAAAGTCAGCTGCTCATATAGCGACACTAGTAGCAAAGTTTATAGTTATACCCTTGAATATCCCAATGAAGATGCAGATATTGATACCTTAAAAATAAACCTTGAACAGGCATTAGCCCAAGTTTGGGCGGGTAATATTGAAAGTGATGGTTACAACAAGTTATTACTTGGTGCCAATCTCAATATCAGACAAATTGTTATTATTCGTTCATATGGCAAATATTTGCGACAACTTGGCTTAGGTTACAGTGAAGAGTACTTTCAACAAGCGTTGATTAATTACCCAAGTATTGTTCACGACTTAGTCAGCTTTTTTGAAGCGCGTTTTGTATTAAACAACAATTCAATTGATCAACGTAATAGCCTTGCTAATGAGATTAAAGAACGTTTACTAGAAAGTCTGAATAAAGTTATAAAAATTGATCATGATCGTATTCTTCGTAATTTTATTGCGGCAATTTCAGCCACGGTAAGAACAAACTTTTACCAAGTTTCATCAGCAGATTCATCAAAAGGAAAAGTGAAGAACTATTGTGCATTCAAAATACGCAGTGGTGAAATTGAAGATGCACCACAACCAAGACCTTATGTAGAAACATTTGTTTACTCACCCAGAGTAGAAGGTGTTCATTTGCGTTTTGGCATGGTGTCACGCGGCGGCTTACGTTGGTCAGATAGAAGTGAGGATTTTAGAACAGAAATATTGGGCTTGGTGAAAGCACAGCAAGTTAAAAATGTGGTTATCGTGCCAGAAGGCGCAAAAGGTGGCTTTGTTCCTAAGTGCCTACCCACAAATGGGTCGAGAGAAGATATAACGAATGAAGCTATTGCCTGTTATAAAATTTTCATTTCAGGGTTATTAGACATAACAGATAACAATACTGCTCAAGGAATTATAAAGCCACAAGATGTGGTTTGTTTTGATGGTGATGATAGTTACCTTGTTGTTGCAGCAGATAAAGGCACAGCGACATTTTCTGATATTGCCAACGGCTTAGCCAATGATTACGGTTTTTGGTTGGGGGATGCGTTTGCTTCCGGTGGTAGCGTTGGTTATGACCATAAGAAAATGGGCATTACCGCAAAAGGCGCTTGGGTTTCAGTACAACGACACTTTAGAGAAATGAATGTTGATGTGCAAAATGATGAGTTTACGGTTATTGGTATTGGCGATATGTCAGGAGACGTATTTGGTAATGGCATGCTTTCTTCAAAAACAATAAAACTTGTTGCTGCATTTGACCACCGTGATATTTTTATTGATCCTAACCCTAATGCGGCGTTAAGTTATGTGGAGCGGGATAGGTTATATCATTTACCTCGCTCATCTTGGACAGATTATAATGGAGAGCTAATTTCTTCTGGTGGAGGTGTCTATAGTCGATCGTTAAAACATATCCCTCTGTCAACAGAAGTCAAAGCATTATTAAATATTGATGAAAGTATTGGTCGCTTATCACCAGATAACTTGATTCAATATATTTTAAAATCTCAGGCTGATTTGCTTTGGTTTGGGGGTATAGGTACTTATATCAAAGCCAGTTATGAAATAAATACTGACGTAGGTGATAAAGCTAATGATGCATTACGAATAAATGGTAATGCACTTCAATGTAAAGTAATTGGAGAAGGAGGGAACCTTGGTTGTACTCAATTAGCTCGCATTGAGTTTTCTAAAGCTGGCGGAAAAATTAATACTGATGCGGTTGATAACTCTGCTGGGGTTAATTGCTCTGACAATGAAGTTAACATTAAAATATTATTAAACAATATAGTGGCTCAAAAACTACTTAACCAAGATAAGCGTGATGCCTTATTAGAAGAAATGACTGACGCAGTAGGTACTATGGTGTTGCGTAATAATTATTACCAAGCCCAAGCGTTAAGTATCGATGAAGCCAATAGTCAGTTTCATTTTGATAGTTTTACCCGCTTAACCAATTATTTAGTTAATAGTGTGCAGCTTAATAGGGCCTTAGAATATTTACCGGATGATGAAGAGTTACAGGTTCGTAATGTTGCAAAACTAGGCCTGACTAGGCCTGAACTAGCTGTATTGATGGCTTACTCAAAAATGGATGTTCATAACGCATTATTAAAACAAAAAGATTTATTAGCAGATCCTTATTTTGAAAAATATCTTTTATCGGCCTTTCCTGATGTTTTAGTGCAAAAATACCCTCAGTTTGTAATACAACACCCGTTAGCTCAGCAAATCATTGCGACCAGCGTTGCCAATGAAATTTTCAACCGCGGTGGTATTCATGCAGTTCGTGAACAAACGGGAGCAACAATATCTGAAATAGTAAAAGCATTTATTATTGCCAAAGAAGTATTTTCACTGGATGATATTTGGAATGAAATAGAGTCATTGTCAAATACAGTAAGTGCGCAAGTACAAATTAAAATGATGGTAGAAGTGCAGCGTTTTTATCGACTGATGGCCATTTGGTTTATTAACCATGCGAATCCTCATAAGAGTATTGCCGCCATAGTTCAGCAGTACTCACCAGGCATTACCACGTTACAACAACTTGATGATGACGAAATAACGCTGCCTTTTTCTCCGGTGGAGCAGTCTTTATATCAATTAGAAAAAGAAACCGATAGTTTGGTCGTCGTGGATAAAATACATCAACTGAAAGTTTCTAGCGTCGTTTTTTGTGACATCGTAAAAACAGCTTTTGAGCTTAACTTATCAGTAGAAAGCATTGTACCTTGCTTTTGTAAAATCAGTAAATTAGTCGGTCTTGCTTGGTTAATTGAAGAGACAGAAAAAGTGGCAACCAATGATCATTGGTCACGATTAGCGCGTTTTGCTTTATTACTTGATTTACTGGAGTTTCGTGAAAAATTAGTCGTTAAAATTGTTAAAAGTTATCAAAATGAAGTGCCTGATACCGCTATTGAATTATGGACAAACAGCAAGGCTTCAGATCTAAGTCGGGTCAAGCGTGTCATTGATGATATAAAAACAGCAGGCGTTGTTCATATTGATAAGCTTTATTTTGCCAATAGACAAATACGCACATTGCTTACTTAGTAATCAATAACTCCTATTCAATTTTTTTATTATGTTGGTCAATTTCACCGTAGGATGAAATTGGCCAACTTTATTTGGCCATCATAACCCTTCTTTACTTTGAACAATTAATCGTAGTGTCAATTACCTGATATATCAACCTAATAATGGCATGTTTTTAGCCTAATCATTTATTAATTTACTTCTGAATATAGTTGAATTTATCGTATATTCAACTAAATTTAGTTATTAAATTAGGCATGGTTTATTGTGTAAGCGGTTATAAATAAGCCTTATAACCCAAGGTTATAGCTTTGCGATAAAGGGTTAATTGTTTGAAGTGGGTTTTAGGTTCATGGTTATTAGGAGAGAAATGACAGGGTAAAAATATACCTAATTAATTATAAATAACTCGGGAATTACAAAGGTGAGTATTATGAAAAACAAATCTATTGCCAAACATAAGTTAACACGTCTTAGTTTATGTATTTTAGCAGCCTTATCGCCACAATTACTACATGCAGCAGAGGCAGAAGAAGCAGAAGTTGAACGTATTTCTGTCGTTGGTTCAAACATTAAAGGTAGCACTATGACAAGTGTTTTACCGGTTACTGAATTAAATGCTGAAGACATTGCCGCAACTGGTGCACTAGATGGTGATGAGCTTTTACGTTCTATCCCTCAAATAGGGGCTGTTGGTTTTACCGGTACTCGAGGTGGTAACACTGGTACTAACGCAGCCCGTGGTGATATTGGTTCAGTTAACTTACGTAGCATAGGTGAAGGTAATACCTTGGTTTTACTTAATGGCCGCCGTATGGTCAATCACCCTATTACCCAAACGAATTTTAGCGTACCTGTAACGTCGGTTAACTCGAATACCTTACCTGTTTCAGGTCTTGCTCGTGTTGAAGTTTTACGTGATGGTGCTGGTGCATTGTATGGTTCAGATGCTGTTGCGGGTGTAGTGAATTACGTGACCAAAGAAGATTTTGAAGGAGGAAGTTTTAAGCTGCGCTATGGTGCTGAACAAGGCACTGACCGCAATGATTTCACCTTGTCAGGTAACAAAGGCTTTGAATTTAACGACGGCCAAACGTTCTTTATGATCAGTGCAAATTATGCGAAGAAAACTGGTTTACAAGCGTCAGAAAATGACTTCTCTAGCAATCAAGATTTACGTTCAAGAGCGCCAGAAGACTTCGCTAATGACACCGACTTTGACAACCGCTCAAGCCTAGAGCCTCATGCTGATCTGCACTTTTTGGGCTTACCAAGCAGTATCGATGATTATATCATTCGTCCGGTTTCTTATACTAATAATGCTGGTGATCTACAGGATGCGAGCAGTTGTGGTGGTGGTGCCTTAGCAGCAGGTGGTGGTGTTATGGGCGATGTTTGTCTTGACGCAGCAGGTAGTCACGATAGAGCATTACGTCCTAACCGTAATGAAGAGCGTACCTTAGTACCCGATATTGACCGACTAAATATATTTGCTAATTTAAGTCATGAATTTGATAACGGCATTGAATTTTATAACGAGTCTACTTATTACAGCTCTACAGCGAAGCGTCAATGGGAACAATCAGCGATTTTAAGTAACGGTACTTTTGATGTACCAGCGCATAGTTATTATAACCCATTTGGTCCAGTTAATTTTTCCGATGGCCGGGTAAACCCTAATCGTATTGCTGGTTTAGATCCCGCAGTAGTACCCGTTGAAGGTCTTGCTTATAATTTACGCATTCGTCCAACTGATGTTGGCCCACGCCAAGTTGAGGTAGAAAGTACTAGTTACCGTTTCTTAAATGGTTTACGTGGTACCTATGATGATTGGGATTGGGATACGGGCATATTATATAGCGAAGCAGAAACTGACGATAAAATGAGTAACCGTATTAGTTCTCCTTTACTCTTAGCCCAGTTAAGTTTAGATACAGCTGACGCTTACAACCCGTTTACCGGAGTGAATCCAGATAATCCAGCGAGTATTATCGACTCATCACCGAATCCACAATCAAGCATTGACCCGTTCCTAACGACGGCAATGCGTAGTGCAAAAACCACCTTAACCATGGTAGATTTTAAGGCATCCAATCCATTCTTATTTGAACTGCCTGCTGGTGATGTCGGTTTTGCCTTTGGTCTAGAGTGGCGCGAAGAAACGATAGATGAAGATAACAGCTCAAATTTTGATGGCACAATACCCTTTGTTGAAGGTAACTCTGATCCGGTGAATGCAAGTAGTTTACAAGGTAGTAGTGTGCGTCTTGATGTTTATGGTGAGCGCAAAGTGTTTTCTGCCTACGCAGAGCTTGCCTTACCGTTATTAGCAGACCTTCCTGCTGTTCATAGTTTAGATATGCAATTAGCCGTTCGTTATGAAGACTTTAATGATATAGGTAATATAACTCGTCCGAAAATGGCGGTGTCATGGTACCCAGTTGAAATGCTACAGTTTAGAGGTGCGGTTTCAAAAGGCTTTAGAGCACCTAACTTAATACAGCTAAACTCACCTGGTGCTACTCTTACGACGAGCGTTGATGATTTTGCTGAAAACGCTTTAGATGCTGATGGTAACGTTGTGGTTAACTCGGATACTTTAGCCGATGGTGGCCCAGGTAACGGTAATTATAATTTATCAACATCAGGTAACAAAGACTTAAAACCAGAAGAAAGTGAAAACATTAGTCTAGGTTTAACATTGCAACTTATGGATAATTTAACCATTACTTATGATTGGTGGGAAATTGAGACAACTGATACTGTCGGCGTTCTTTCTGATGAAAATATTTCACGCTTAGATTTGATATCAAGAGGGGAAGGTTCATCAAATCCTGATGTTATTCGCGGGCCTATTGACGGAGATAATCCATTAGGAGAGATTGTTCAAATTAATCGTCGCTATGAAAATCTCAATACCCGTACCATTACTGGTTACGATATCGCGGTTAATTATAATTTAGATACTTCAATTGGTGGTTTTGACCTATCAGTAAATGGTGCTAGAACATTAAAATTTGACCAAGAAGCTGGCGGCGATGCATCACGAATTGTAGAAGCGGGTGCTAACCCTGACGTATTAGGTACTGCCGTTGGTGATATCGTTGGGACGAACAGTATTCCAGAATGGCAAGCAACAGCATCATTAAAATGGAAATCAAATGATAAGTTATGGGGTGCAGGTGTATTTGCTAAATACGTTGGTGAGGTAGACAATACAAGCGTTTCAAGAACGGAAGATGGTGTTACATCGTTCTACGAAATGGAATCTCAAACTCGTGTTAATACTTACGTAACGCGTAAAGACTTCATGGGATACGAAGACTTGAGTATCTCCTTCGGTATTAATAATATCTTTGATGAAGAGCCACCGTTGGCAGATACAACTTTTGGTTATGATGGTTCATTGCATTCAAGCCGTGGAAGATACTTCTATACCAGTGCTAATTTCAAGTTTTAACAGAGCGTAGCGAAAGTCTCGGGGGCTTGCCCCCGTGCTGAATAGTGTGGACACAAAGTTATTTTGTTGAAACGGTTGGAAATGCAAATGAAGAAACAATTAGAAAGTATGCTCAAGAGCAGCTTACTGAATTAGATCAAAAAAAACCATTCAGAACAGTTAGATCTGTTTTAAAGCTCGGTCGCTTGCGGCCGAGCTTTTTATCTAAAATTAATTATTAAGTTTTGGCTTAACTCATTGTATAAGCGGTTAAAAACAAGCCGTATAACCCAAGGTTATCGTTTTGCAATAAAGCGTCAATTGTTTCAAGGGGCTTTTAGGTTCATGGTTATTAGGAGAGAAATGAAAAGGTAATAATATACCTAATTAACTATAAATAACTCGGGAATTACAACGATGACTATCATGAAAAACAAATCTATTGGCAAGCATAAGTTAACACGTCTTAGTTTGTGCATATTAGCAGCTTTATCGCCACAATTACTACACGCAGAAGAAGTTCAAAAAATTGAAGTGAAAGCTGAGGCTGAAGTTGAGCGCATCTCTATTGTTGGTTCCAATATTAAACGCGCGACAGATATCAGTACAATGCCAGTGACAGCAATGTCTGCTGATGATATCGCCAACACTGCTGCAGTAACAGGTGATGATTTAATACGGTCTATTCCACAAATGGGTGCAATAGACTTTGGTGAAGCAACAGGTTCAGCTAACGTTAACGGTGCTCGTGGCGATGTTGGTGGAGTTAACTTGCGTGGCTTAGGCCCAGGAAATACTTTAGTATTACTTAATGGTCGTCGTATAGTTAACCACCCAGGTACACAATCAGCGAAGTTTGGCGGTAGAGTTCCAGTTACTACTGTTAATTCAAATACCTTACCTGTTTTGGGTTTAAGTTCATTAGACGTACTTCGTGACGGTGCCGCCGCTATTTATGGCTCTGATGCGATTGCTGGTGTAGTTAACTATGCGCTTGATAGTGACTATGTAGGTCATAAAGTAAGTCTTAATTATGGTCAATCTCAAGGTACGCCTTTAGATGAAACAACCTTTAGTTACTTAGGCGGTTTAGAACTTAATGATGGTCGCTCTCACCTTACTGGCTCAGTAACCGTTTATAAACGTAATGGTATGATGGCGACGGAACGTCCATATTCTGCAAGCCATGATAGACGTAATTATCCAGGATTACCGGCAGAGTTTGTTGGTAATGCGAAATTAGATAACCGTAGTAGTGATACTCCTTGGGGGGAATTTACATCTAGTAGTTTAGGTACTTTCCACTTACAACCCAATACTATGTCTGATTGTATTGATTCACCGCTCAATGTCGCTGGCGTTTGTGCTGTTGAGGGAAGTGTTAGCAATGCAGCTAAAAGTACAAAGCCTGGGGGAGATGTTAAATTTGATCGTGGAACTACCCGTCCATTATCCTCGGATGTTGACAGAACAAACTTTTATGCGCATTTTACCCATGAAATTAATGATGATTTAACTTTCTTCTCAGAAGGAATTTATTATAAAGCCGAACTTTCTAATACCCAAGAGCAAAACCACGGTGGTAGCGCTCATCGCTTTAATGTTGCTGCAGATGCTTTTTATAACCCATTTGGTGAAGAAGTTTCCGTTTTAAAATACCGCCCTGTAAATATAGGCGAGCGTCACGTTAAAGTTGAAGACACCAGTTTCCGTGTTTTAGCAGGCCTTCAAGGTTTTATAGGAGATTGGGAATGGGAATCTGCAGCATTTTATAGTGAAGCAGAAACAGACGATAGCGGTGAACGTGTTGATGTAAATGCTTTTGCGGCTGCAGTTAATAGCACTACGCAAGAGGGTGCCTACAATATTTTTGCCGGCGGTGATGTGAATAACCCAAATACTATTGGCGATATTCCTATCCTTGCAACATCACAAACAGACGCTTTTACTACTGTTCAACACAGAATATCATCAACGAGTTTGGCATCTTTTGACTTTAAAGCCAGCAACAGTGAATTATTCTCTGTACCAGCAGGCGATGCAGGCATAGCACTTGGTGTTGAGTATCGTTATGAGTCATTTGAAGATGATCGTGATTCACTACAAGATGGCACACACCCTTTTGTTGATTACAAAGGTGTTACTAACCCAAGTTCATTGTACGGTAGTAGTGCTACGCTTGATTCTAAAGCCGATCGCAATGTAGTTTCAGCTTATGCTGAATTGCTTGTGCCACTGATTGATTCAGATGACCAATATGCGGAAATACAGTTAGCAGCACGTTATGAAGATTATTCTGACGCGGGTGATGCGATAAAACCTAAAGTAGCATTGTTTTGGCAAGCTGCCGAATGGATAAGTTTCCGTGCATCTTACGCAGGTGGCTTCAGAGCACCAGGCTTACAGCAGACAACGGAAGATGTACTTCCACGCCGATCTAGTTATTACGACCCTCTTAAGGATGCCTCGTTTGAAATTGTTGAAAATCGAAGTGGTAATGCTGGCCTTGTAACCGAAGATGATACCAATATTTCTTGGGGCATTATTTTACAACCGCTAGATAATTTAACTTTCACTATTGACGGTTGGAGCATTGAACAAGAAGATCTTGTCTCTATTGTTGCTACTAGCACCTTAATTGACTTAGATTACATATCGCGTGTAGATGGTGGTTCGGGTTATGCAGGCGTAAATCGTGATGAAAATGGCGAAATTACGACAGTAGATAACAAATACCAAAATGCGGCTAAACAAACGGTAGAAGGTTTTGATTTTGGCATAGTATATGACTTTGAAACCGCTATTGGTAATTTTGAATTTAGCTCTAATGCTGCGTATTTAACTAAGTACGAGGTGAGTATTGATGCGCTTTCAGCACAAGTTATAGCAGCCGCAGAAACAGGTAACTATCCAAATCTAGATACAGGGACTCCTAGTGGTGTCGGTGATCAAATTAAGAGAAATGGTAGCCCAGAATGGAAAGCTAGAACGTCACTTAATTGGAAACTAAACCAATGGGGTGCAGGTATTGCAGCAAACTATGTAAGTGAATTCTTTGATACAAGTACCAGCTACAAAGATGAGGAAGGTAATCCCGTCTACCTTCCTGTTGATAGCTTCACTACCATTGACGTATTTGCATCTTATGAATTTGCTGATAGCAGCTCATTAGAAGGGTTTAAAGTGCGACTTGGCGCTCGTAACATTGGTGATGAAGAGCCACCATTAACTGATGATTTCTGGCATGGTACAGCAGGTGATTATCATTCAAACCGAGGTCGCTATTTATACATGAATATTAGTAAAGAGTTTTAGTTCTAACTAATAATAAGAGCTAGTAACTAATATGGCTCGACTCGCTAAGTGAGTTGAGCCTTTTTTTTTCCTTTAACAATAAAGATAAAATCATGAAAAAATTATTGCTTATTTGTTCATTATTATTTTCAAGTATTTTGTTGGTATCTTGTTCATCAACGCAAACAGAACCAAGTGATAATCAACAAGGATGTAATACAGGTAATGTTAGTTTAACTACTAATTTCTCTACTGGGCGTATGGACGAGTGCCAACTTGTGGCTGAAAATGAGTATTTAATTACTTTAATCCCTGAAAATACCCCCATTAATTCAAGTCCTTGGTATGCCTTTAAAGTACAAGCAAAGCAGCTAACCGATATTACAATTTCAATGAAAGTGCGCGGTGATGAACATCGATACACGCCTAAAATTAGTCGAGATGGTAAAAGCTGGCAATTACAAAAATATCGCTTAAGAGGCAATAAGCTTGTGATGAAGCTAAAAGCATCAACTCAGCCGATCATTATTGCCGCGCAAGAAATCATTAATAACCAGTACTACGTTGATTGGACTGACAAACTTGAAAAGAAAACAAACATTATGCGTAGTGTTTTAGGATTATCTACCCAAGGTAGACCAATTTATAAAATCGAAAGTATCAATGATAAAAGCAAAGAATGGATTGTTATATTAGGTAGACAACATCCACCGGAAGTAACTGGCGCACTAGCGTTATTTCCTTTTGTTGAAACTCTGCTATCTAGTGGCGAATTAGCGAAAAACTATCGAGAAAAATACAATTTTTTAGTTATCCCTAACATTAACCCTGATGGCGTGTATGCGGGTAATTGGCGTCATAATGCCAATGGCTTAGATTTAAACCGCGACTGGTCAAATTTTTCGCAAGTAGAGACTCAACAAATTGATCGTTATTTGAAAAAGCTCGTTTCTCAAGGGCATAAAATAAAATTTGCCATTGATTTTCATTCAACAGGTGAGGATGTTTTTTATACCATGCCTGTCGATTATGGCGTAGAAGACGCTTATTTAGTTCGCCATTGGTTGGGCGCGCTAGATCGCCAAATGCCTCACTTCAAGGTGAAACTAAAGCCAGGCAACAATCCTAACTTAGGTGTATCAAAGCAATATTTTTCTGATAGCTTTGGTGTTCACGCAATTACCTATGAGATGGGCGACAACACAGATCGTTTAACCATAAAACGTATAGCCGTTAACTCGGCAAATTTACTGATGAAAACTATGTTGTCAGATATAGATCATAATAAAGAATAGGAGCTATACCAAGTCTAATCAGTTTTTTCCTACTCAGCGAGAATTTAAAAACTTATAGACAAGGCATAAATTACCGAGAATGGTTGTTCCATTGTCAAAATTTTTAACGAAGGCTAAAAGCCTTTAAACTCGCCCTCGGGAGCTTGTCAGTGATTCACTAATGGCACAAAACTTCATTAATATAGACTAAACTATATCAATAAAATTTAATTTATTATTGAAACACTGACATAGCTCTGAGTTGCGAATAAACTTATTAGAATTGGTATTATAATGAAATTATTTAAAAACCACCTTATCACCGCTGCTATTAGTTTATTGGTAGTAGCATCATGTTCGAAGCAGCAGAGTGAGCAGAAAGCAGCAGTATCAGTACCAGCTGAGATTATTGTCGATTTATTGATTACCAATGGCACGGTTTATACTGGCGAGAGTAACCAAGGGCAATCATTAGATGTGGCTGTTTGTGGGCAAGTTATTTGTGGTCTTTATGCAAGTGGCAGTCAAAAAGTCCAAGCGATAAAAGTCATAGATGCCACAGGTAAAATTGTCAGTCCAGGCTTTATTGATCCCCATACTCACAGTCTTACTGAATTAAAGAGTAAAGACAAAAATCATAACTTAAACTACCTTACTCAAGGGGTCACGACGGTTGTTAACGGTAATGATGGCGGCGGACCTGTTGATATAAAAGTAGTTTCTTCAGAGCTTGAAGCTAACGGTATTGGAACCAATGTTGCTTTATTTGTTGGTCATGGCAGTTTAAGAGAGCAGGTGATGGGACGGGCAGAGCGATTCTCAACCCCAAATGAGCTTAATGAAATGTCAACGCTATTAACTGAGGCAATGAAAGCAGGTGCCATTGGTTTATCTACGGGACTTTATTATGTACCTGGCAGTTATGCTAACACTGAAGAAGTAGTCGCTCTAGCTAAAATAGCCAGCAAGTACCATGGAATTTATGATACTCACCTACGTGATGAAAGTACCTTTAATATCGGCTTTACGAGTGCCTTAGATGAAGCGATTAATATAGCGAAAGCGGCAAATATACATCTGCATTTAGCGCATATTAAAGCATTAGGTGTGGATGTTTGGGGACAAAGTGAACAGGCAATCGCTAAAATTGAGCAAGCCCAACAGGCTGGTGTCTCCATTACCGCAGATCAATACCCTTGGTTAGCATCAGGTACTAAATTGCGCAGTGCCGTCATGCCTAAATGGGTAATGGCAGATTCTCAACAAGCGTTTCATAAAAGGTTGAATCAAGCTGACTTAGCACAGCAACTTACCGTTGAAATAACTGAGAATATCCGTCGCCGTGGTGGTTCTGACTCTTTATATATTACCGAATTTAAAGATAAAAATTTAGTAGGTATGAACCTAAGAGAAGTTGCTGAAATGAAAAATCTATCGGCGGTTGATACCGCTATTTGGTTAGTACAGCAAGGGAATGTTCGTGTAGCGTCATTTAACATGTCACCCAAAGATGTAGAGAAATTTATGGTACAGCCTTGGGTGGTAACTTCTTCAGATGGCACTAATGGTCACCCGCGAAAGTATGCGAGTTTTCCACGAAAATATCAAACCTATGTGGTAAATAAACAGTTACTTTCCGTCGCTGACTTTATCAATAGAAGTTCATTGCAAACCGCTCAATTGCTAGGGCTTTCAAAACGCGGTGCTTTAAAGGAAAATTATCAGGCTGACATTATTGTTTTTGATCCTGATAATTATTCGCCTAAAGCGGATTTTAGTCATTGGAATAAATATTCAGTTGGCGTTGAACAAGTCATTGTTAACGGAAAATTAGTGATTGAAAACGAACAATATCAAGATATTTTAGCAGGTGAGTTTGTTCATTAATGACAACCAGGTAGCCTTTTTAGAGAAAATAAATGTAGGAGAGTTAGGTGCTTTGGGTGCTAATAATTATCATTCATTTGTTTTTTCCTTCCTTTCCTTAATTGCTAAAGCGGGAGGGGATCAACTGTGAGGTTATTTAATGTATGAGAAACTTGCTGATAACCACTAAGTAATATCGAACGATAGCTAGTGGTTTTTATTTTCTTGGTGAGCACAATAATTTAAAGACAAAAAAACCAAGCATAATGAATTATGCTTGGGTCTACAAAATATATAGAAAGCTATGAATGATTTTTGTTAGCCTAACTAGTTAAAATAAGTTAACCAATTTGATTAAATTATTGCTCACTTGTACAAGTTAAAATAGTCCATGTCGGCGTTGCTATCAATCCTAATAGCCAGCTATTACTCAATCGAGCGCCTTGCCCTGAAATATTTTTCTTGCGTATAACGAGAACACAAACTTAATAAAACTGGTATTAGTTATAACCTAATATATAGCTAGGAGATGCATCATCAATTAAATTGAAGTATCGTATTGCAGGTGTTTCCACTCTCATCGCTGCTTTTTTAATTTCTACTTTTTTAGATTCAGTTTCACTCTCAGTTATAGTAATAGGTGACTCTGATGTTAACGGTGTATCTTCATGTTTTTGTAGTAACGTATTCATGGCTATAACCTTTTATTAGACTGCTGTGAAAATTCATTAAGTTTATTCTCTTACGTTTTTAGTCAAAATAAAATGTCTAAAACTTTGCAGTGCTATAAAGCGAGGTTATATACCCGTAACCATTCAAAATGCTGTTTTCAGAGTGCTTGAGCGATTTCAACTCAATGCGCTGTGATGTAATAAGGGTTACTCTCTTATCAATCACAGCAACAATGAAGTGATATTGCTCAAGCCCTTCTTCGATGGCTTTTGATTCCCACTGAAATCACGCACTTTGAATGATAACGGGTATATGTTGGATATATTAAGTTAGATTGGTTCAAAGATCATTTGAATGAATCCAATACTACTAAGGCATTGGGGAGGGCGGTAGCGCCTCCGGTTTTTGAAGCGCTAGTACTAAAATTAAGTTTCAATACCTTCTGAAATAGACAAAGCATCCTCTCTTTCTACGCCTAAATATTCAAAAAAGAATACTAAAAAGCACGAATAAAATAGAACCGTCAATTTCCCTTGGTAATTAGCGATTACGACAGAATCGCTTGGTGTTAACACTTTTACCTGTATTCGCTCAAACTTGAACTAATACTTTGGGTTTATAGGTTTTAATCAAACCAGGCAGTCTCAAAAGCTACCACAGCGGTCGTTCACATTACTTGAATTAATACTTGAACCCCTTCTAAAGGAACTAAATTTATAGTAATTTAATGTACGACCAAATTAAGTATGTGGTTCAATCAGTTTGATAACTTGATTAGTGATAGCCTTAAATTAACTTGAAATATCAAATTAAATCATGCTGTTAACTTTTATTGTCTTTAGCGGTTTTAAGCTCATTATAGTTACATGCTATTCGTTTTTAATAATTTATAGGATAAAGTAATGGTTTTAAGATTTCGTTTTTTATTTTTATTGTTTATCCATTTTTTCAAACGAACTATTGGTATTATGGATGAAAATACGCTGAAATTTCGCGTTTTATTTAATGATGTAGATATCAAGAGGATGAGCAGTGACAGGTACTTGCCCATTATGGATCTTGGTCGAATTAACATTATTCTTCAAGCAGGTCTTCTTAGACGTTTTATAAAAAGAAAATGGATTCCAGTTTCGAGGGTAGCAGCTATACGTTATAAATATCCTCTTAAATTTTTTCAGCAATACACATTGAAATCAAAAATAATTTATTGGGATGAAGAATGGGTTTGGACTGAACATCGATTTCAAAGAAATGGAAAAACAACGACTGTCGGGATCACCAAAATTACTTTTTTAGGGCCAAATGGGATGGTGCCTATATCTGACGTTATAGAAGCTTATGGTCATCCCGTATCAAGAGTTGAAATGCCCGATGTTATAAAAGAATTAATGAAGGTTGAACTAAGTCTGAAGGATTAGCGGCAAATTATATATTACTGGCTCGAACAAATTATTCCATCATTTAAAAAGACTTTACTTATTCAATAGAAACGCTAAAGAATGGAAGGCCAACGGCAGAAATGAGCTTGCAGGAGGCATAGACGTATCAACTCTGACTGACTCTTGCGCCGCCATTGCGGTCATTCACGCAATTGTGTTGGCATGACTTCAAAGTGCCACTTGCTGATACCTATGAATAATCTAAAGAGTGCGTAGTTTGTGTGAAATCATTAGGGAATGATAATGCCTTTGAGTTTGTGAGCTTAACCTTTTGATTAAGTTTACCGAAAAGAGGTATTCCAGTCCCTAACAATATAGGTGCTTTTGTTATTATCATTTCATTTATCAATTTAAGGTTAATAAATGATGTTATCGTAGCACCTCCATCAACGTAGGCATGCTGACAACCTAGGTTTTCGAGGTTCTTCATCAGTTCGTAAATATCACCAGAATACATTTCAACTTTATTTTTTAAGTTTTCTGGTGCATCTTTTATAGTATTGCTTAATACAACAATACGTATGTTACCGTACGGCCATTGCTCAGCAGTTAAATTAAAGCTAGAGATCATTTCCATACACTTTCGGCCCATAATCATGCAGTCTACTGAATCCATAAAAGATTTAAACCCCATATCTTCAGTACCCATATCAGCTTCCAGATTACCTGCGGTGTGAAGCCAATCCACGCCTCCATCTGAAGTAGCGATGTACCCATCGGCACTTGTTGCAATGTACACAGAACATTTCATTTATAGAATCCTCAAGATTTGTTGGATATGGGAGGTAAATAACAATAACCTCATGCCCACTCTATGCAGATTTTAATCTTTGAAAATTGTTAGGTCAACAATTTGCATTTCAGAAGACATAGATTTCACCTAACCAATAATTTTCCCATGACTGGCATCAACACCACCAATATAGTCATAGAGACATTACATCAAAGCGACAATTCTTCCGACAGAGCGGGCATTAAACCTATTAAATAACATGCTAATTTTCTTACTCGAAGAATCTTTAATGTAGTTCATTATTAAGACACAAATAATAATGAAGGATTAATGTTATCTGTTCACCTTGATTAACGCTCCCCCATAACGATTTACACAATTCCATAAGCATACTTTTGATATTGGGCACTTTGGTGATATTTATTATTGACAAAGGACTACCAGTCTCTTATTATGAAAATAAGAGACTGGTGGACACTTACGTGGTATACATGAATTGGCAACGTGCAAGAACAGACGAAAAGAAAAGTGAGCGAAAAGAGGCTATTTATCAAGCTGCTTTTACGCTATTTAAAAAGAATGGTTACGATAAGGTCAGTTTTAATGCCATTGCTGTTGAAGCAGGCTTTACCAAGTCCAACATGTATCGCTACTTTAGTTCGAAAGATGACATTTTCCTGAATGTCTTTGCCGACTTGTTTGGACAGTGGGTAGATGATTTTAGTCAGCAGTTACAAGGACTTGAACAAGATGTTACGGCAAAAGCTTTTGCTGGTATTTGGCTAAATTCGCTGTTATCACAACCCAAGTTACTAGATTTAATGCCCATTCTTTTTACTTCCTTAGAAAAACATAGCTCATTTGAACAGTTGCTGGAGTTTAAGCGTTTGTCGATGAATTTACTTTATCGCCTCACATTGGATATCACGAGAATTTACCCTGATATTGAAGGTGAAAAGGCTTTTAAGTTGTTGACCTTAAGTTATGCAGCTACGGCAAATTCTTGGGCAGCAACCATGCAAAGTGACGCATTAAAAAAAGTCTATCAACTCGATGAGTTTCAGGCATTGAAACCAGACTTTGAAAAAGATTTAACTACATCAATCGAAATAATTATTCAAGGTTTAAAAGCAAGTCATTAACCGAACGGGTAGAGATCAACAGGCACAAGTATTCCGTTATCTAACAAATAGTTAGCTAGTTTGTATAAATTAATTAAATACAAGGTAAATATCATGGCACATCATTGTGAAAAGACATTAAAGGTTAACGTATCAGCAGAAAAAGTTTGGCCGGTTCTTGAGGACTATAGCAGTATTGAAAAGTTTGCTATGACGATTAAATCATCTGCTAGCGTCAATGATATTAGCTCAGGTTTAGGCGCAAAAAGATCTTGTACTTTTAATGATGGCTCAAGCCTTGTAGAAGAAATTATTGAATACCAAGTCGGGCAAGGCTATAAGATGGATCTTTCTAACCATTCAATGCCGCTAAAAAGCATGCAATCAGAAATGAAAGTGACTGCTATTGATGAAAACAGCAGTGAAATCTATATGTCAGCGGATTATGTTGTAAAAGGTGGGCCACTTGGTTGGGTGATGGGGCAATTGATAATGCGACCTGTAATGAAAGCCATATTTAAGAAAGTGATGACAGGTTTAGCATATCATAGTGTGACGGGAGAACTTATTAGTGAAAAATTACCGCCTAATGAAGAGTTAGCTAAAATAATTCTCGCTTAATTTATCATTCAAAACCTAAGGACTAGATCTCCAACAAGTTGATTAAGACATACATAATGACTAATTTAGTCTGTGTGTCTCTAATAATGCCTAATATATGATATCGACCTATATTATGTAGCTAAACTAAGCATATAGAAAATATATGACAAGCAACTATGCGCCTACTTGAATACAATTAATGACTTCTTTAAGCTCATAGTTAACATCAAGTAGAGGAAGGTCAACAGCAGCAATGAACTTGTAGGAGGCATCGAATCACCAACCCTGATTGATTACCCACTCTACTGGCGGGTTAGCCATCTGGTCAAAGAGACTTTAAACCAAAGCGGTAGTTGAACCGACCTTGAGCTAAATATTTGAGATAAAAAGGCACATTGTTCATAAATTATGGCTAATTAATAATGTAAAAATTTAAATAGTAACTAGCGATACTTCAACACAAACACATTTATAATTTGTCTATTTTAGCTAACCCCATTAGAACGAATTTTATTCACATTTAAATTCATCAAATGACGAAGAACATAGCGAAAAAGAACCTTTTTAACACCAGAAAGGTTACTACCGTGACTTGCGTAAAAATAATCTGGTTGGCTATATTCACCAAAATCATCCGCTATCCCCTCACTTTGTATATAAGTGTCTTCTCCTTTCCAGTCAATATCGGGTGCTGTAAGGCACTTAGTTGATATTGCATATCCTGAAAATTCTTCACTTTGACTAGCAAAACTGCGCTGAACTTGCTTTAAGTAAGACTTGTCGAGGATGTAACCTTCCAAATTGATCCAACGATCATTGTAATATACTTCAACCCAACTATGGATAATACGCTTAGGTGCAAAGAAGAATAAATAATTAGGAATTGCGCCGCGCTGTAATTCATTGAAAATAGTAAATCCATGAAAGCGTGTTGATATTCCAGCAGCCCGTAAAAGAGCCATTAACAATGTACCTTTCGTATTACACTGTCCATAACCATCTTTAAGTACTTGGCTTGCTGGTAAACGGTCATCAGCATTATAGCCAAAGTGAATTTCATCACGTACAAAGTTGTAGATTGCACCAATAGCATCGTACTGTGCTAAATCACGCCATTTTCTTTTTTCAATTAAAGATTGAATTTGTCGGTGATTAAAATCCAACATGGTAGTTTCTTTTAGAAAATCTTTTGATAATTTAGTCATAGCTACGATCCTTTATAATGAATGCAAATAAAGAAAGTCCAGCTAATATAAATATGGGATGTAAAATCATGCCATGAAATATAGATATATCAGCAATACTGCCATGTATAAAAGTAGCCAATACGAGTATTAGCGCAACGATGATTAAAAGTGAAGTGATTAATTTATGTTTCATGTGGTTATTCTATATGCTCAATGAATGTACATATAGAATAACTAACCACTCAACAAATAACTTGAATAAACTAGCTAACCTTTTTGAAAAGAGTAAGTGCTTGTCTTATTGTCATACCGAAATTATTTCGAAATGTTCGACTTAAATGAGCACTGTCTGAAAAACCAGCCAGATGAGCAGCATCTGTTGCAGAGCTATTATTTATTATCGCTTGAACCGCACAGATAATTCGTCGCCATAATAAATATGGCCGCCAAGAAATACCTAATTCTTCACTAAATAAATGTAGAAAACGACTTTCTGATAAAGCTAATTTACTAGCGACTTCAGCAGCTCGCCAGTTTGTCGGTTTTATACAATCACCATGTAGACACTGATTTAATTCACTTAACAACTTATGAATACGTTTATCTTCTACAGTACTCTTATTAAAAATTAAGAACTGTTTTGTAAGTTTTAATTCTTCAAATAAAGGCGTTAAAAAAGTAGTAAAATCTTCAGTTTGCATCGGTTGCTTAGTGGCTTCAAAAAAAAGTGTGTTAAATGACTTAAACGGCTGATTCATTAGTTTAGTAAACAACTCCTGTCCCAAGTCACTTTTTGGCTCAATGAGTAGTACCCAACCGGCTGACATTTCTAGCTGATGCTCAACTTTTGAGGCTATTATGGTTACGCCAGAGATATCATTCCCATTTAACTTACAAAGTGAATTATTCTGAGGCCATACTACTTGTATAGCATGGTGGCTGTGGGAGGTGGCATCTAAACTTGAACCATAGATAGTAACTGCACCAGGGTTCATCCAAACAGTAGGTTTAATCACTGCCGTACGCCTATTAAGTGAAGGTAGGTTTCTATGTTGTCATAAGAAGCTGATACTGGCTATATTCTTCGTCTATAGATGAAAACTAAAATCATCCCATACTGACGGCTTTAGACTCACAGTTAACATCAAGTGATGAAAGTTAAACGGCAGTAATAAGCTTCAGAAGACATAGATTTCACCTAACCAATAACTCATCCCGTGACTGGCTTCTGCGCCACCGTTGCCTTCACTCGGGCAAGTCCTTATTTTTTTAATGGAAAGCTTTCGGCTCAAATTATAGATATGGTTGTTAACTCATTAATATTTTAATGAGTAAATTTTTAATTAACTCTGATGAGCCTGCTTCAAACTTAACCCCGACCTCATGAAACTTGCTTGTGGTTCTAATATTACAAACTTTTCCTTCAACGGATGTGAATGCTTCAAAAGACTTATCCGGGATTGAAAAACTAAGTTTATCTCCTTCTACTTTATTTAATTTCTGATCTATTTGAATTTTCAATAAACAACCATCTATAGATATGTTTACTAAGATCCCTTTAATTGTATTTTCATTAATTACAGTTTCAAAATTTAATTGTGTTTCTATTCGAGTTCTTTTTCGTAAGTTTTGTAAAGCGACTTGTTTCGGAATATTTAGCACTAACATTTTAGTGGGTACTTTGATAATTTGCTCGATAGAAGTGATAAATGCGATGACAGAGCCTTCTTTCCCTTCAACCAAACTACGAATAGTACATGCTACTCCTTGTTTGATATAAGTAGTAACTTCTGAATCTTTACCTAGGTTAGGTAACTGAATAAGGATAAATTGATTGGGTAAAAAGCCAACAAAAACACTTTTGAATTTAATTTTTTTTGTGGATAATATCGATAACTCTACAATTATTGAAGAGCCTGAAATAAGCATTGATAGTGATTTTGTTACTTCTTCTTCATGAGTCATAAATCTTCCCGAATAAACTTCAACTATTTGTGCAAGTGCGATCAAAACATGGCGGTCATGCGGTTTAAAAAACCACTATTATTCCATCAATATTGTTTCAGTTAATTTTAGATGATTTTGACGCAACAAAAACCATTATAACAACTATTACGCCAATCGTAGAGCAAGTCATAAATACTCCTTAAAACTAACTCTTACTCTTCGCTCGAAACAGTCCGTGGACTACTTCAACTGTGTGTAAAACTACAATACATGATGTTATCGTTAAAATACAAGCTTAGCAGAGCGATTCAACCAATGTGTTGCGTTGATCGGTTGAACTAACAGTTGCCTGCCAGACTTAGTAAAATTCTGAGGTTTATAATCGTTGGAGCTGGTGTCGTTTTGGGAGAGTAAGCAGTATCGAATATACTCTACAAATAACTATCTAATTGATATAATGTTCAGCGCATATTCCAATGTAATCTTATTATGGTGTGTTTTGTTCAATTGTTTTACTTTGATGCTTGATATATGAAGTAAGTAGACTCAACCTATCATTCAATAACTCTATATAAATTTAACCAATTCAGATTTCAGGTTAATGTTTAGTTTTTCAAATGCTCTTTTTTTGTATGTTACTATTGTTGATTCTGAGACACCTAGCTTTAAACTAATCGATTTAGCAGTATGGCCTTTTAACATCATGTCACAAACTTGTGCTTCTCTTTCTGATAAACCAGAAACTAACAGAGATCTAACAATTCCTCTCTGTTTTCTTTCAACTTGAAAGTGCCCTAATAATAATGCACCAATAATTCCTATAGCTTTCCTAAGATCACTCAAACAATTATCGTCAAAACCGATTTCATCTTTATTATAAAAATTAATATAAAACAGGTGACTGCTTAGCTTATCAACAACAACAAATGAAAATTTAGTATCAAGGTTAGGTACATTGAAAAATTTGCGTCGGTACACACCTGGTAGAGATCGTTTCACTAGCATTGTACAAGGTGAACTTTCTGGCTCAGAAAGTACTTCTTCTTTTAGTTGCTTTAGTAGTTCATCTTCAAGGTAAGCCCCTTGCAAATAAAGAGATGCTAGCTCAACACCCAACTCTGGGCTTGCTACATTATGCGCAAGACGACATGCTACATAATCAGTATTTGGCGAAAACTCAAATACCATATATTGATCAATAGGTGCTAATGCTTTCATCATCTGAAAAAATAAGGGATAGAATTCAACGCTTCCCAACTTTCCAATGCAATTAGCAATACTAGGTGCTGAACGCTCAAAAAGATCATTGTTGTGTGGAGCAGTCATTATTAGTTAGCCGTTTGTGTAATAATCGATAGTATGTGGCGTACAATTTAACATAGACCACTTGCTGGTCTTATATTATTTCTTATGTATCAATGCATAAATACCAGCCTAAGAAATATAAATTGGTAAAACAACAACTGGCTTTCATGGCTTTATTAAAGTCGATGTTATGTGTATAGAGTACAATGACGGTATTTCCGTTAAAGCCGCAATCGACAACTTCTGTACCCGTTCCACCTGAAGATGCATGATTCAGCTGGAATTAGCAACGCCTTTAGGCAAGGCATTGATTGAAGAGAATGGTTGTTCAGGAGCATATTGTCCTGAACAACCACATGATAAAGGCTCTACCTTGTATAAATGCCCAACAAATCGCTGTAAAAACAATCTCGAAAGTTCAACAGACCCTAACGGTTTAGGTTTTTTTAGGAAATCATAAATTCATCAAAAAATGAAGTTAATTCGTCGTATGCATCGAGAGGCAATATATTGGCAATGTGCTGGTCTGGTCGAACTACGACCATACATCCGCTAGAGCGATCTATGCTACGCTGCTCAAATATGTCGTTACCTTTTTCTGCATGGAAAACTTTTTCATAATCTCTTAAGCCATATTTACCTTTGGCGGGCCATAAAAAGTCTGGCATATCTTCAATTGACAAGTTTTGTTGCTGAAATACTACATAGACATCAATCACTGAATCAACATCATCTCCTGCAGGGGTATATTTTCGTACGGGTGAAGAGTCAGCGTTCGAAATAAATTCTACAAGCTTGTATGACTCGGAAGAGTTTTCTACCGGGTTTTGTTTGTTGCCAAAAATGAAAATACGCCAGCGACCATCCGCTTTATTCAAGTGGCCTAAATGTTCTCGGCGACCATCTGCTACTCGAATAGCCTCGGCGGAATGAAATCGTTGGCCAATATTAAAGCCAGTAGCCAAGTTCTGATTCTCTGCGCCAGTACAGATATATGAAGGATTGTACTCGATAGATGTGCCAGCAATAAAACCATTTTGCCTGGCCATGAATTTCTCAATATCAGCTGTATTCGTTTTAGCTTCAGGCGCATCTTTATCTGATGTCGGACGAGTAGCCACCAATTTTGACAATTGCCTATCTGCTTCGATTAACTGTAAAGCAACTTTACGTCGCTCTGAGGAGTATGTCTGCAGCAATTTGGGCTTACACCTCCCTTGTAACACAGAAGCTACTTTCCAGCCCAGATTAAAGGTGTCTGGCAGTGATGTGTTTAAACCCCAGCCTCCTTTAGGGCTGTGTGTATGGCAGGCATCACCAGCAACAAATGCGCGCGGAATAAGACCTTCTGGGTTACCAACGGGTGTGTCATCAAATCTCTCTGCTACTCGTTGTCCAACTTCATAGATTGACCACCATGCAACTTCCTTAACATCTAATGTATAAGGGTGCAAAATTTGCTGTGCTTTTGCTATGACATCTTCGGCTTTAAGGTTAAGATTTGATGCTCGTTGATCTTTTTCCAATAGACCAAGCTCTACATAAAACCTTACTAAATAACCGCCTTCTCGCGGAATAGTCATCACTGCACCGTGTTCTTTTGATTGAATAAAGCTTTTAACTCTAATATCGGGGAAGTCAGTCACTAACAATAGATCCATCACTCCCCAAGCTTTATTTGCCGAATCGCCTTCTAAAGCTATTGATAGGTTTTTCCGTACAGAACTTCTTGCGCCATCACAACCTACAACATAGCGGGCTCGAACAGTTTCGACTTTGGGCGATTGAGAGTCATCGCTTTGCTCAAATCTTGCTGTGATAGGGTGTGCGTTTATATCTTGGGTGAGGTTAGCATCAACATCTAACTCAAGTAGTCGACGACTGTAATGGGGCACAAGATGCGTTACTGAGTTCTTCATGCCTTCGAGTAATAGCTCATGAAGCCGGGCTTGGTTAACAATTCCATGGGAAAATTCAGAGAGACCAATTCTCGCATCGGGAATTTTATGTGTACGCTTTATGTTATCAGGTTGAGTGTTGTCAGGCTCCCAAAATGTATTTTGGTTTAGCCGATAAGCTTCTTTAACAATCATTTCACTGCTGTTAAATCCTTCCATAATTTCAATTGTGCGACAGGATATTCCATCAGCTCGCCCAAACTCCAGGGGACCAGATTCTAGATCAACGATACACGTTGTAATGTCAGTGAACTCCGATAGCTGTCTTGCCATCGTTAGGCCTGCTGGGCCACAACCGACAATTAGTACATCTACTTCTTTTGGAAGATCTATAATAGGTGGTATAGCGGCTGGCTCTCGAACTGAATCTGGAATCTGATAGTTACCGGGTTTAAAACCATTTAGGTGGTATTGCATGATATAATTCTCCTAACTTATTATAAGTATATTCTTTAGTTACCTTTGGTTGTAATGTCAAGTATGTATAAATTAGTTAGCAATGTTTGTCACCCAAAAATGGGGACACTAATCACTTAAGTAAATAGCCAAGCCGGAACGTTCTATCGCAAACGATAAAGCTTTGGACTATCTTAAAGCTCGGTCGCAAGCGACCGAATTTTAAACCAAGCTCAGCTGATCTGAATTAATTTCTTTAATATCTAATTCGACTAGGGGCTGTTGATCTTTGTTTGAATTTTATACGTAGCGGTAATCTCGACTAATTTACTTCGCCAAAAACAAACCTTACGAGATTACCATGCTCCGATTAATGCTCACTAATGAGTTGTGGTCTAAGCTAAAAGTTATTTTATATCGCTTGCGTGTTGGTTGCTCGTGGAGAGATCTACCTGAATGTTTTGGTTTATGGAATACCATTTATCGTCGCTTTTTTCTTTGCTTTAAATTGACCAGATAATTAATCCGTTACGTATAAAATTTTTCCTGTTTTAATACCCATGATAATTTTATAAACTGGCTGAGATTTTTAGCTCTGTAAGGAGGAAAAAGGTTTGGCTGAATATTATTTTTATCATATTAATTGCACACAAAGACGACTATAATAAACCACGATTATTTCGAATGATCAAATCAGATTGTTTGATTTTAACCCATTTTCCCTGAATTTATATTAAATATACAATGGATAGGTAAGCTGTTGTGTTATTTTTGTTTATTTAAAAATATTAACTTTAGGGGTTGGCTATAATCGATTTATAGTAAAAAAATGAACCTATTATCATAATAGAGAAACCAATGTTGTATAAGGTGTACTTTATGTTGAGAAAAATAAACAATTATTTAGTACTTTTTTTGATTATGTATCAATCTTCTTTGTTTGCATCTACGAATGATCAAGATAAAATTGATGCTAACATAAGCCCAAACATTACAGCACAAACTGCAAAATTAGAATTATCTCTTCAACTTAGTGAAAAAAACCCTGAACAAGCCATAGAAATATCAAAAAAAATTTTAATTTCAGCTAAAAATGAAAACGACATAATACTGGAAGCTGTCGCTAGACACAGTATCGGCATCTCTATGCGTAAATTAGGGCTATATAATTCGGCTATCGATCAAATCACAATTGCCTCAAAAATTTTTGCTGGAAAAGGAATAGAAAAAGAAGAAGCTAATACGTATAACACGCTTGGCTTGATCCGTAGTTCTCAAGGAAAATACTCCACGTCTCTAGAGTTGCACATAAAAGCGTTATCCATTAGAAGAAAAATAAATGATATGCAAGGTATTGCTATCTCTTATAATAATTTAGGAAATAACTATAGAAATTCTGCGGAATTAGAAAAATCATTAGAGTTTTTTTATAAAGCAATAGAAATTAAAAAAGATCTTAAAATGCTGGGCAGCCTTGCTTATTCTTACAATAATATTGGTCATACATTCCGTCGTATGCAAGATTATGATAATGCTCGTAAATATTATAATCTTGCACTTAAAATAAGAACAGACATTAATAGTAAAAGTGGTATTGCAAGCTCTCTTAACCACATAGGTACTATATTAGAAATTGAAGGGAAGTTTGCACGAGCTCTTAGCAATTATGAACAAAGTTTAGAAATGAGAAGAGAAATAGGTGACCAGATTTCTGAAGTGGGCTCATTAAATAATATAGGCAATGTACTAAGTGAAATGGGTAAAAATAATGAAGCTTTGGCTAACTTATTTTCAGCTATGGAGCTGTCCAGGTCGTTAGAAGCACCTGTCATTATGATAGAAACCTTGCTCTTTATATCAAATGTATACGAAAGAATGGGACAATTTGAAGCCGCATTGAATTATTATAAAATATATTTTGATGAACACACTAAACTCTTTAACGAAACTAATTCTAGACAGTTAATTGGAATACAAACTGATTTAGGTGTAAAAGAAAATCAGTTAAAGGTAAAATACCTTCAAAACCTTGCTACAGCAGAAAAACGCAGTCGCTATAAAGAAAATAAACTTTATTTAGTTTCAGCGGTACTATTCTTTTTTGTCTTTATGTTATTGATACATCGTTACTTATTTGTAAAGAAAATGAAAAACCAATATCAAAATTTATACTCAGATCTTGAAACCAAATCTAAACAATTGACTCAAGCTAATACTACATTATTGGTATTATCTAGAACGGATAGCTTAACCGCATTGTTTAATCGCAGAGTGTTTGATGACCAATTAGATAAAGAGCTACTTATTGCAATTCGTAATAAAAAACCGTTATCACTTCTAATAATTGATATTGATAACTTTAAAAACTTGAACGACGAATTTGGCCATCAAGTCGGGGATGATATTTTGAAGAAGGTGGCTAAGATACTTGCCGACGTCGCTCGACGACCAGAAGATACTGTTTGCCGATATGGTGGTGAAGAGTTTGTGGTGATTCTAGCAAATACTCCTGTTCATGGCGCATCTGGAGTAGCAGAGAATATAAGAAGTCGTGTTGAAAATGCAAGTATTCCTGCTGCAACTAATTCGTTATATGATTTTTTGTCGGTAAGTATCGGTGGTTATACCGTAGTACCTGATATAGATATATCGGCAAAAAAAATTATATTAGCAGCAGATAACGCGCTTTATTCCGCCAAAGTGAAAGGAAAAAATTGTGTAGTTTTTTCTGAAGAAAAAGTGTAAACCAACTTTTAGCCTAAAAAGTTAGTTCCATTCAATAATTGCATTAATTATTAGCAAGCAATGTATAACATTACCATCAAAAATCACCTAAAAAACTCGTGAGCAGGATACGATAAAAACGCGTCTCTTTTGAAGGGCTTTAAACAAGTATGACAATGATTGAAATTAAACGTCCACAAGAATTGGCTCGATTACGCCGCCTTGCTTTAGCTGCACAAGGTTTACTGCATTCTCAGCCCTATGGTGCTGGTTTGGCTGGGGCACGCAGGGCAATTAACCACCTAGGTTATGTGCAGATCGACACCATCTCCGTGGTGAAACGAGCACACCATCATGTTTTTCACTCTAGAGTACCTAAGTTCAAGTCAGACATGACAAATCAAATGTTGCTCGACGGAGATATTTTTGAGTACTGGACACACGCGGCAGCTTTTCTCCCCATTACTGATTTTCGATTCTCTTTACCCTACAAGCATGCCATTAAAAGCGGTCAAACTCATTGGTACAAAAACCCTGATAAGAAGCTCATGGGGGAGTTGTTGGCACGCATAAGTATCGATGGTCCACTACGTTCTCGAGATATAGAAACTAGCAGTACAAAACGTGCTGGCTGGTGGGACTGGAAGCCAGCCAAAAAAGCACTCGAACAGTTGTATATGCAAGGCGACCTTATGATCTGCGACCGCGAAGGCTTCCAAAAAACATATGATCTAACCGAGCGGGTACTGCCATCTCAGGTAAGTTTACAAATGCCCAGCATGGAAGAATTTGCGGCGCACATTGTCGATAAACAGCTGCGCTGTCATGGATTATCTTCACTTAAAGGGCTGACTTACCAACGGAAAAATACGGAACTACGCAAAGCTGTAAAAGCCTTGGTAACCGAAAGGTTGGCGCATCGTACCTTAGAACAAGTAAAAGTTAGCAGTGGCGAAGTCTTTCTATTGGAAACAGGTGCACTCGAACGTTCCCTTCCACGGTTGAATAGTCGTATGTTGATTCTTTCGCCATTCGATAACAGTGTAATTCAGCGCGAGAGGCTCAAAGCACTGTTTCAATACGACTATAAGATAGAATGCTATCTACCCGAAGCAAAGCGTCAATATGGCTACTTTTGCCTACCGCTACTTTTTCGCGATGACTTTATTGGGCGAATGGATTGTAAAGCTCATCGTAAAACCAACCATTTAGAGATCAAATCACTACATTTCGAACCACATAATTTTGATGAAGATACAGTCATTACTGCATTTGTAGCTGCAATCACACAATTCTGTCATTTTCAAAAATGTGACTCAATCTCATTAATTAAAGCTCACCCGCACCATCTAACTAAACGCTTGTGCAGTGCACTAAACATATAAAATATAGCCCTGCTACTAAGTGATAGCTTGAAAAGGCGCTGTTGAAAGTTGTATACACCCGTTCCTGAGGGATCCCCACAAATATTTATTCATGTAACCCATCAATATTGACAGTTAAACTAGATAGTTGAGATAACACATACACGTATTCTTCGAGTTGTATGGAATATCTATCGTC